>Ga0187892_10001176_pt1 | contig 62021 bp, 47 predicted proteins | sample MA1701073metaG_FD_139345 | JGI IMG/M metagenome (GOLD analysis project Ga0187892, IMG submission 139345) | Bio-ooze microbial communities from a basaltic lava cave in the Kipuka Kanohina Cave System on the Island of Hawaii, USA - MA170107-3 metaG ... | reverse complement strand
TTGAAAGCACGCGCCCTCAGCGGAGCTCGTCGCGCGCGACATGCTTTCGCGCGACGAGCGTCCGCCGCAGCCGAAACCCGGACCGCGCGCCGAGCCCCGTCGAACCGCCGCGACGCGCTGGCATGAGAGAGGCGCCGGCAGCCTCGGAGGTCGAGGTCCTGCCTCGAAGGCACGCGCCCTCGACGAAGTTCGTCGCGCGACATGCTTTCGCGCGACGAGCGTCCGCCGCAGCCGAAACCCGGACCGCGCGCCGGACGCCGCGACGGCCGCGCGCTAGGCGATGATTCGTGCGTAGGCAGCCGCGTCGAGCAACCCGTCGATCTCGGCCGGCTGCTCGAGCCGGAGCTTGCAGTACCACCCGGCGCCGTGCGGATCGGAGTTGATCAGCTCCGGCCGCTCGGCCAGCGCGTCGTTGCGCTCGACGACCACTCCCCCGACCGGCGCGTAGATCTCCGAGACTGCCTTCACCGACTCCACGGTCCCGAGCGTGTCTCCGGCCACGACCTTCCGCCCGACCTCGGGGAGCTCGACGAACACGATGTCTCCCAGCTCCTGCTGCGCGAAGTCGGTGATCCCCAGGCGTGCCGCCTCCCCTTCGACCGCGATCCACTCGTGCTCCTTCGAATACCGTCGATCCGTGGGGTACATCCGAAGCACTCCTCCTCGTAGAACCGGCCCTCGCCCGGGCCCGATCGCCCGCGCTCAGCGCGGCCGGCGGTAGAACGGCGTGGGCACGACGCGCGCCGGCTCGCTCCGCCCGCGAATCTCGACCGCGAACTCCCGGCCCGCGTCGGCGTGCTCGACCGGGAGATACGCCAACCCGATGCTCTTGCGCAGCGTCGGCGAGTGCGTGCCGCTCGTGACGCGACCGACCGTCTTTCCCTCGACGAGCACCGGATGCCCGTGACGAGCGATGCCGCGCCCGAGCAGCTCGAAGCCGACGAGCTTGCGCGACACGCCGTCCCGCGCCTGCCGCGCGAGCACCTCGCGCCCGACGAACTCTCCCTTGTCCAGCTTCACGATCCAGCCCAGGTCGGCTTCCAGCACGGTCGTGGTCTCGTCGATGTCGCTGCCGTACAGCGCCATCCTGGCCTCCAGCCGCAGCGTGTCGCGCGCGCCGAGGCCGGCCGGGACGACGCCCAGCGGCGCACCCGCGGCGAGAATCTCGCGCCACAGCCGGGGAGCCTCGGCCGGCGGCGCGTAGATCTCGAATCCGTCCTCGCCCGTGTAGCCGGTCCGGGACACGATGCAGGCGGTGCCCGAGACCGCCGCGCGAGCGAAGCGATAGTAGCGCAGCTCGAGCACCGCGCGGGAAACGAGCGGCTCGAGCGTCGGCGCCGCCTGCGGGCCCTGCAGCGAGAGCAGCGCCCAGGCGCTCGAGACGTCCTCGATCTCGCCCTCGACGCCGCGCGCGTGCTGCGCCAGCCAGGCCAGGTCCTTGGCGGCGTTGGCGGCGTTGATCACGAGCAGGTACTCGCGTTCGCCGAGCACGTAGACCAGCAGATCGTCGACGAACGTCCCCGCCGGCGTCGTCAGCGCGTTGTACTGGGCGCGTCCCGGCCCGAGACGGGCCAGGTCGTTGCACGTCACACGTTGCAGGAAGTCGCGCGCCCCGGGCCCGCGCACGAGCAGCTGTCCCATGTGGCTGACGTCGAACAGACCGGCGCGGCGCCGCACCGCGTCGTGCTCGTCGATCACGCCGCTGTACTGCACCGGCATCTGCCAGCCGGCGAACGCGACCAGCTTGGCCCCGGCCTCCACGTGCAGCTCGTGCAGCGGAGTGCGCCGCAGATGGTCGGTCGGCGTCAAGCGGACTCCCCGCACCGCGCTCGAACGCGAGCGCGCCATCGTAGCACAGCACGCTCGCGCCGCGGATCATCCGCCGCCGTCATACAGCGCGCACACGGCGCGGACGATCCCGTCGTCGGAGGGCGTCGCGGCGGTGGCCGAGACCCGCAGCCCCAGCTCGACGATCGCCTGCGCGGTCACGGCGCCGATCGCCACCAGATCCGCGTCACCCAGCGCGCGTAACACTTGCGAGCGCGGGCTCCAGCCGCCCTCGATCAAGCGGTGCAGCGTGGAGGGCGAGGTGAAGACCACCACGTCGTAGCAGCCCCGGCAGACGCGCTCCGCGACGTCGTCGACGCCCTCGGCGGCGACGTTGCGGTAGAACGCAACGGCCTCGATCTCGGCGCCCGCATCGCGCAGAGCGTCGGCCAGCACCGGGCGCGAGACCTCCGGTCCGACCACCAGCACGCGCCGGCCCTCGACCGCGTCGCGCAGCGTGGCGGCCAGACCTTCGGCGGTCGGCTGCTCCGCCGTTCGCGCCGGCTTGAGCCCGGACTCCTCGAGCACGGCTCCCGTCGCCGGACCGAGGCTCGCGATCCGCGCCCGGACGTCGGCCACGCGCGAACCGGCCTCGCGCAGCCGCGCCAGAAAGAAGCGCACGCCGTTGGCGCTGGTGAAGACGATCCAGTCGAACTCGCCCAGGCGGCGGACGGCGCGGCGTGCCGGCGCCGGGTCCGACGGAGTCTCGAGCGCGATCGTCGGCCGCACCTCGACCACCGCGCCGAGCGCCTCCAGCCGGCGCGCCAGCTTTCCCCCGCGCCGCGCGGGACGGGTGACCAGGACGGTCCGACCCGCCAGAGGCCGAGCCCGATCACCCATCGTGGTCGGCGCCGCTCTGCTCCCGCCGCGCGCGCTCGAGCATCTGCCCCGCGCCGGCGACGAGCAGGCGCTCGGCGAGCCGCTTGCCGATGGCCACCGCGTCCGCTGCGTTCCCGCTCTCGCGCTCCATCAGGACCGCACGGCCGTCGAGCTCGGCAACCATGGCGTCGACCATGAGCTCGCCGTGGACGAACCGGGCGTGCGCCGCGGCCGGCGCCTGGCAGCCGCCGCCCAGCCGGCGGAAGAACGCCCGTTCGGCCGAGACCGCGACCGCCGTGGACTCGTCGTGCAGCGCCGCCGCGGACTCGCGCGTGGCCCGGTCGTCGACGCGGGCCTCGACCGCGAGCGCGCCCTGCCCGACGGCGGGCAGGCTGATCTCGGCACCGAGCGGGCGCACCCCGACGTCGCGGACCCCCAGGCGCTCGAGCCCCGCGACCGCCAGCAACAGGGCGCCGCAGTGCCCCTCCCGCAGCCGCTGCAGCCGGGTGTCGACGTTGCCGCGCAGCGGCTCGACGCACAGGTCGGGACGCGCGTGGAGCAACTGCGAGCGGCGGCGCGGGCTCCCGGTGCCGACGACCGTCCCGGACGGAACCTCGTCGAGCTCCCACCCGCGGAGCGAGACCAGGGCGTCGCGGGCATCGTGGCGCGGCGGAACGGCCACGATCATCAGCCCCGTCGGCTGGTCGGTGGGCAGGTCCTACAAGCTGTGGACCGCGAGATCGATCGTTCCCGCGAGGAGCTCCCGTTCCAGCTCGCGGACGAAGACGCCGGTCGAGCCGAACCGGGAAACCGCCGATCCGCCGTCGAGGTCACCCGCGGTGTGGACGATCTTCTCGCTCACCTCGAGACCGGCGTGACGCTCCCGGAGCAGCGCCCCCACGTGGCGCGCCTGCCACAGCGCGAGCGCGCTTCCGCGGGTTCCGATGACGATGCGCCCCACGCTCTAGCCCGGTCCGGTGCGCGTCGTCGATCTCCACATGTCCGGGTCAGGCTAGCACCCCGTCGCCGTGCCGAACAAGGGTGAGCGCGGGAGCGCGCGGCGTGCCGTGCGCCGGGAGCGTCAGGGGAGCCAGCGTCCGCTCCCCCGGTCGTAGCGCCAGACGCGGATGCGACCCGTCTGGCCGAACAGCACGACCGCGGCGAGCGCCTCGCGGCCGTCGGTGACGTAGAGCCTGCCGCTCGACGCCGTCCCGAGCGGGCCGAAGGCGACGAGATCGGCGGCGCCGAAGCGGATCGGGTCCGGGCGCTCGTCGATCCAGCCCCGTCCCGGGGGAATCTCGCGAAACGGACCCGCCGGCGGCAGGCCGAGCCTCGCGCCGAGCACCGCGGCCCCGAGTCGATGCGGTCCCGAGCGACGGCGGTCCGTGCCGTCGTCGATCTCGGACGACCGCAGCCCGTTGTGGTTGCCGTCCTCGACTTCGTACCACAGCCACCCCGCGGAGTCGCGCACGAATTCGAGGCCCCAGGCGCGGCCGGTGGTCGTGCTCCGCCAGCGTACGGCGTGGAGGCTCACCGCCAGGTGCCGCGCGGCGGCGGTCGCCACGGCCCTCGCCCTCACCTGCGCCAGCGCCGGGAGCGACACCACGAGCGCGAGCGCCACGATCGTCACGGCGACGAGCGCTTCGACGAGCGTCAGCCCCGCGATCGTGTGCGCGACGGGTGGACGAGACCCGAGCCGGCTCCGCGCCGGGGAGGCTCGCGTCGCATCTCGCCTCCCCGGCGTGGACATGGCTCAGCTGGACTTGGGCGTCGCGACCGTGACGTGCGGCCGCAGCTTGGCGAGCGAGGTCTCGCCGATGCCCTTGACCTTCAGCAGGTCCTCGATGCGGCGAAACGGGCCGTTCTCCTCGCGCCAGTCGACGATCCGTTGCGCCAGCACCGGGCCGATCCCCGGCACCTGCGCCAGTTCCTCGGCGGCCGCGCGGTTGAGGTCGACCGGGGCCGCGGCGCGCGGCGCGCTCTTGCCCACTCCCGTCTCCTGGGCCACGACGCCGCCGCCGGCGACGAGCGCCGAAGCCAGCGCGACGGCCACGGCCGCGGCCAGCGCGAGCCGATGAGGGGTCCTTTCCATCCGATCCTCCCTGGGCGGTCGAGCCGCCGCTCCCCCGGGGAACGACCTCGCCGCGCGGCAAACGCGCCGCCGCGACCCGGACCGTCGCGCGGTGGGGGAAGAGCCGCCGGCGCCCGGTGGCGCGAGACCGAGCAACCGCGGTGCCAGCCGCAGGGACCGCGGCTGCGGGCCGTCGCGCCCGGGGCTCGCCCGCCGCGCGTCCGAGCGCGGACGTGGGCGCTCGCCCGCGGACAGGGCACGCCGCCGCCGTCAGAGCTTGGACAGGTCGAGGTAGATGACCGTGCCCATGAAGACCAGCAGGAAGACGAGCCCGAGCTGCATCACCCGCTCCTTGAGCCGGTCGGACAGATCGCGCCGGAGCGCGCCTTCGATGAACAGGATCAGGACGTGCCCGCCGTCGAGCACGGGGATCGGCAGCAGGTTGAGGATCCCGAGCTGCAGGCTGAAGAACGCGATCAGCCAGATCACGGTGCGGGGGTTCGTGACGAGCGCCTGTCGCGCGAACTGCGCGATGCCGATCGGGCCGGACACGCTGCGCAGCGGCACCTCCCGCGTCAGCATGCGCTTCAGCACCTCGAACAGCATCAGCGAGTTCGACAGGTTCTCGCGCAGCGATTCACCGAGCGCCTCGAGCACGCCGAGCTCGACCTCGACCGTCGGCAACCCGATCACCGCGCCGATGCGACCCTTGCCCTGCTCCGACCGCGGGGTCACGCCGATCGCGCGCTCGACCCCTTCGCGCTCGATCTGCAGCTCGAGCTCGACGCCGGCGCTGCGCTCGAGCAGCGTGCGCAGCTCGAGCTCGGGGATCGGACGCCGTCCGCCGGCCGCGAGCACGCGATCGCCCGGCTCGAGCCCGGCCTCGGCCGCCGGCTCGCCCGGCTGCACCGCCAGGATCACCGGCGTCTGGTCGCCGCCCCACGACAGGTACCAGCCGGGATCGACGCCGTGGCCGAACTTCGGGTCCGCCGCCACCTCCAGCTCGAGCGCCAGACGCCGCTGGTCGCGCTCCACGATCAGCGGCTTCGTCGTGTTCGGCGAGAGCACGATCTCGCGGTTGAAGATCTCGCGAAACAGCTCCGCACCCTCCACGCTGTTCCCCGCGATCTCGACGATCCGGTCACCGCGCATCAGCCCGGCGCGCGAGGCGGCCGCACCCTCGGTCAGCCCCATCACGGTCGGGAACGGATCGGCGTGCGGGACCTCGCTCTTGCCGTAGACCGCGAACAGCAGCCACAGCGCGGCGATCGCCAGCAGGATGTTGAACGTCGCCCCGGCGACGAAGACCGCGAAGCGCTGCCACTTGGGACGCGAGAGGAACTCCTCCGGAGCCCCGCTGCGGCTCTCGTCCGACTCGTCACCCTGCAGCCGGACGAAGCCTCCCAGCGGGATCGCCGACAGCCGATAGTCGGTTCCGCCGCGCCGCACGCCGACCAGGCGCGGCCCGAAGCCGAAGGAGAAGACCGGCACCCCGATGCCGAGCAGCTTGGCCACGAGAAAATGGCCGAGCTCGTGCACCAGCACCAGCGGCCCGAGCACGATCACGAACGCGGCGATCGACTGCAGGACGACGATCACGGGCCGGCGTCCTCGAGCCACCGGCGCGCGCTGGCCCGGGCTCGCGCGTCGAGCGCCAGCAGCTCGTCCACGCCGGCGGCCGGGGCCCCGCCGTGCTCCCCGAGCGCGCGCTCGATCGTCGGCGCGATGTCGAGGAAGCCGCAGCGGCCGCCGAGGAAGGCTTCGACGGCGACCTCGTTGGCGGCGTTCAGCACGGCCGGTGCGGCACCGCCGGCCTCCAGCGCGCGGTAGGCGAGGCCGAGGCAGGGGAAGCGCTCCGGGTCGGGTCGCTCGAACTCCAGCGGGCCGGCGCTGACGGGATCGAAGACCGGCAGATCGCTCGTCAGGCGCGCCGGCCAGGTCAGGGCGTACTGGATCGGATGGCGCATGTCGCTGACCCCGAGCTGGGCCTTGAACGAGCCGTCGACGAACTCCACCATCGAGTGTACGACGCTCCGCGGATGCACGACCACCCGGATCCGGTCCGCCCCGAGCCCGAACAGCCAGCGCGCCTCGATCACCTCCAGTCCCTTGTTCATCAACGTGGCCGAGTCGATCGTGATCTTGGGTCCCATGCGCCAGGTCGGATGCCGCAGGGCCTCCTCCGGCGTGACGTGGGCGAGCTCGTGGCCCGGCCGGCGCAGGAACGGCCCGCCCGACGCCGTGAGCCACAGCCGGCGCACCTCGCTCGCGACCTCTCCCCGCAGACACTGGTGCAGCGCGCTGTGCTCGCTGTCGACGGGCAGGATCGACACGCCTCGCTCCGCGGCCCGGGCGCAGAGCGGCTCGCCCGCCACCACCAGCGCCTCCTTGTTCGCCAGGGCCACGCTGCGCCCCGCGTCGAGGGCGGCGAGCGTCGGCCGCACTCCCAGCGCGCCGACGAGCCCGTTCACCACGAGCTCGACCCCCTCGTGCCGGGCAACGCAGGCGAGCCCGTCCTCGCCGTGCACGACGCGGGCGGCACCGCCGATCCGGGCCTCGAGCTCGCGCGCCCCCGCGGCGTCGCCGGCGGCCACGCAGCGCGGCCGATAGCGCGCGACCTGCTCGGCCAGCCGCTCGATCCGGCGACCGCCGGCGAGTGCCACGATCTCGAACCGCCCGGGCAGGGCGTCGACCACGCGGAGCGCGCTCTCGCCGATCGAGCCGGTCGACCCGAGGATCGCCAGACGCTTCACGGCCGGTGCTCGAGCAGCGCGCGGTAGTAGTAGAAGAGCAGCGGCGCCGAGAACAGCAGGCTGTCGGTGCGATCGAGCAGGCCGCCGTGGCCGGGAAGCAGGCGCGACGAGTCCTTGACCCCGGCCGCACGCTTGACCATGCTCTCCGCCAGGTCCCCCGCGATCGACGCCGAGCCCAGGATCGCGCCCAGGCCGAGCGCATGGGGCAGGGGCAGGCGCCGGTAGAACCAGAGGTGGGCCACGAGCCCGGCGAGCACGCTCGCGGCCAGCCCGGCCAGCGCGCCTTCCCAGCTCTTCTTCGGCGACAGCCGCGGCGCGAGCGGGTGGCGGCCGATCGCCCGGCCCACGTAGTAGGCCGCCGTGTCGGCCAGGATGACGCACAGGAACAGCAGCAGCAGCAGATCCTGCCCGTCCTCGCCGGGCATCGAGCGCAGGCCGGAGAGGTGGCCGAGCGACAGGCCGACGAACAGCACCGGGAACGCGGTCGCAAGCGCGCTGTCCAGCATCTCGCCCGGCTCGGCCCGCGACAGCAGGGCCGCGCCGAGCGTCACCGCCCCTCCCGCGACGAGCGGCAGCGCCGGAGCGGAGCCGCCGATGAAGGTCGACGCGGTCCCGGCCGCGGCGGCGATTCCGATCCAGACGAACGGCCGGCGACCGGCCGCCTCCAGCATGCGGTAACACTCCCCGGCCGCGACGGCCACGACGAGCAGCGTCAGGGCGTGAAACACGGCCGGGGGAGCGTGACGGATCGCGAGCCACAGGCCGGGCGCCAGGACCATCGCTGTCGCGATCCGGTGCATCGCCGCCGTACCGCCTAGACCCGGGCCGGCTCCGCGGCCGGTCGTCCGCGCCGCGCGCCGCTGCACTTCGGCACCGGGCAACCGGGGCGACGCCCGCTCCGCGCCGGAGCGCGCCGCAGCCGCGGATCGGGGCGCCACGACGCGCGGCCGCCGGACACCTAGGGACGCACCGCCGCAGCCGGACCACGCGCGCCGTGATGCGCCAGGCCCCCGTAGCGGCGCTCACGGCTCTGGTAGTCGAGCAGGGCCTCGAAGAAATGGCGGCGGCGGAAGTCGGGCCACAGCGTGTCGGTCACCCAGATCTCGGCGTAGGCGATCTGCCACAGCAGGAAGTTCGACACCCGCAGCTCCCCGCTCGTGCGGATCAGCAGGTCCGGCTCCGGCCGCCCGGCGGTGTAGAGGTGCGCCGCGAACGTCTCCTCGTCCAGCTCCTCGTCCGGGATCCCGGAGCGCAGGATCGAGCGGCAAGCCTCGACGATCTCCATCCGGCCGCTGTAGGAGAGCGCGACGCACAGCTCGATGCCGGTGTTGCCGGCCGTCGCGCCGAGCGCCCGCTCCAGGTCGCGGCGCACCGGACCCGGCAGCTCGTCCATCCGCCCGATGACGCTGAGCCGGATGTTGTTGCGGTGGAACTCGTCCAGCTCCCGCGTCATGTACTCGCGCAGCAGCCGCATCAGCGTCTCGACTTCCGTCGGGGGACGCTTCCAGTTCTCGCGCGAGAAGGCGTAGAGCGTCAGGATCTCGATGCCCAGGCGGCCCGCGACCTCGACCGTCTCGCGCACCGCCGGGATGCCGGCGCGGTGGCCCGCGACCCGTGGCAGCCGGCGCTGCCGCGCCCAGCGGCCGTTTCCGTCCATGATGATCGCGACGTGCCGCGGGAGCCGCCCCCGATCGAGCCGCCGGAGCAGTCCCTCCTCGTCGCTTCCCGGCGCCGCGAGCTGGGGGTCGTGCATCGTCGTCACCGCCCGCGCGGGGGGCTCGCGGGTGGAGCGAATGGTAGTGCCGATCGGAGCACGGATCAACTCGCGTACCCGTGCGGATGGCGCCGATGCCACTCCCAGGCGCTGCCCACGATCGCCTCCAGCTGCGGGTAGCGCGGGCGCCAGCCGAGGCGGCTCGCCGCCCGCGCCGACGACGCGACGAGCGTCGCCGGATCGCCGGCGCGACGCGGCGCGTCCCGCGTGCGCGGGCGGACGCCCACCACGCGCTCGACGACGTCGATCACCTCGCGGACGCTGAAGCCCGAGCCGTTTCCGAGGTTGAACGCCTCGCCCACCGTGCGCTCCTCCCGCATCCGGTCCAGCGCCAGCACGTGCGCTTCCGCCAGGTCCACCACGTGGACGTAGTCGCGCACGCACGTACCGTCCCGCGTCGGGTAGTCGCAGCCGAAAACCGGCATCGGCTCGGCGTCCGCGCACGTCGCCCGCAGCAGCTGCGGGATCAGGTGCGACTCGACCGCGTGGTCCTCACCGAGGTCGCCGTCGGGGTGGGCCCCGGCGGCGTTGAAGTAGCGCAGCGCCACGAACGACAGGCCGTAGGCCCGCTGGTACCAGGTCAGCGCGCGCTCGAACGCCAGCTTGGTCTCGCCGTAGGCGTTCGTCGGGCGCTGCGGATGATCCTCGTCGATCGGGACCCGCTCCGGCTCGCCGTAGACCGCGGCGCTGCTCGAGAACACGACGCCGCGCAGCGCGTGGCGGCGCGCCGCTTCGAGCAACGCCAGGCTGCGCGTCAGGTTGGTGCGGTAGTACTCCGCCGGATCCCGCATCGACTCGCCGACCTCGCACAGCGCGGCCATGTGCACGATGAACTCGACGTCGCCCGCGCCCAGCAGCTCGTCGAGCGCACGCTCGTCGGCGAAGTCGGCCTGGACCAGCGGCGCGCCGCTCAGCGCCTGGAGGTGGCCGAGGCTGAGATCGTCGAGGACCACCGGCGCCGCGCCGCCCTCGAGCAGGCGGCGCACGATGTGGCTGCCGACGTAGCCCGCGCCCCCGGTGACCAGGATCCTCATCGCTCCCCCGCCGCGTGCGCACGCGGCGCGCCGATGATACCTCGGCCCGCCGCCGCAGCGCGGGTCCGCGGCCGGATCGACTCGCGCGCGGGTTGAAACCGCGCAGGTGCCGGCACATACTCACCCGGATGGAGGCGAGCGCGACCGATCCCGCTGGGCCGCGAGCCGGGCGCTGGCGGCACGTCGCGTTCGTCATGACCGGAGCCGGCAGCCTGGCGGGCGGGATCGCGGCGGTCAATCTCAACCTGCTGCACGCGCTCGTCGAGCTGACGCGCCAGGTACGATTCCGGCTCTCGGTGTCGAGCCTGCTCGAGCGCGACTCCGATCGCCCGGACTTCCTCCCCGACCACGTGGCGTTCCGTGGGTTCGCCGGCAGCAAGCTCGCGCTGTCGGCGGACCTGATGCGGCAGCTGCCCCGGCGCCCGCTCTACTTCTACGAGCGCGTGGGGCTCGCGATCCCCACGCTGCCGCTGGCCGCCCTGCGTCTGGCCGCGACGGTGCTGTTCGCCCACGGATCGGAGAACTGGCGCGGGGTGCGCAGGGTCGACCTGGCGTCGATCCGCACGGCGCGGCTCGTGATCACGAACTCGCGCTACACGCTGCGCCGGATGCAGCAGTACGTCACGGGGTTTCGCGGCGTCGCCTGCCCGCTCGGACTGTCTCCGGTGTTCCCGCTGAACGATCGGCCCCCGGCGGCGGCACGCGAGACGATCGAGCTCGAGGCCGCGGACGGCCGGCGGCGGCGCCTCGGGGAGCGGGTGCTGCTGCTCGTCGCGCGGATGGATCCGCTCGAGCGCGAGAAGGGGCACCCGCAGCTGCTCGCGGCGCTGCCGTCCCTGCTCCAGCGCTTCCCGGGCACGCAGCTCGTCTGTCCCGGGCCGGGGAGCGACCGGTTCCTGCTCCAGCGTCGCGCGAGCGAGCTGGGCGTCGCCTCCGCGGTGTTCTTCCCCGGGCACGTCTCGTCCGCGCTGCTGGAGACCCTGTATCGCCACTGCTATGCTTTCGTGATGCCGAGCAAGCAAGAGGGCTTCGGGCTGGCCTACCTGGAGGCGATGAACCAGGCCCGGCCCTGTCTCGGCTGCTTCGAGGACGGGGCCGAGGACGTGATCGTCCCCGGCGAGACCGGCCTCTTGATCCGGGATCCGGACGACCCGCTGGAGCTGCTCGGGGCCCTGTCCACCCTGCTCGCCGACCCCCAGCAGGCGGCCGACTACGGCCGGCGCGGCTTCGAGCGGCTGCACCGCCACTTCACGGCGGACCAGTTCCGGAGCCGGTTCAAGCAGGTCTTCGGCACGCTGCTCGCGGGGCAACCGCCGGGTCGGCACGAGCTGCCGCGCGCGGCGGACGACAGGGAGGGCGTGAGCGCCGGGGCCGGCCGGTGAACGTCGCGATCGTCCACCACCCCGCGCTCCGCTACCCCGAGACACCGCCGTTCCACCCCGAGCAATGGTACCCTGAGCTGCGCCTCTACCGCGGCTGGACCAGCCGTGCGCCGGCGAACCCGGTCTACCGCGCGGTGCGCGACGGGCTGCTGCGCCTCGGGCTCGACCGCGAGCACGCCGGGACGCCGGACTGGAACCCGCTGCGCGGCATCGTCCGCCCCGGCGACCGCGTGGTGGTCAAGCCGAACCTGGTGCTGCACGAGCCGCCGGCGCTGGTCGGCAGCCAGGCGCTCTTCACCCACGCCTCGGTCCTGCGGCCGTTGATCGACTACGTGCTGCTGGCGAGCGGCGGCGACTGCCGGCTGACCGTCGCCGACTGCCCGTTGCAGGAGGCCGACCTGCCGCGCGTGATGCGGGCCAACGGGCTGGAGGCGCTGCTCGCCTTCTACCACGCGGAGCTCAGGGTCCCGATCGAGTTCGTCGACTTCCGGCTGGACCACATGGTCCTGCGCCAGGACGGCCTGGTCGAGCGGCGCCAGAAGGCCGCCGGGGACCCGCGCGGCAACGTCACGATGCGCCTGGACCGCACGAGCGAGCTGGAGGCGATCACGCGCGGCGACGAGCGGTTCGGCTCGGCCTACCAGCAGGCCTTCGCCGTCCAGTTCTACGACCAGGAGCGCACCGCGGTCCGTCACGCTTGCGGCCGGCACGAATACCTGATCCCGCGCACCGTGCTGGAATCGGACGTGTTCGTCAACGTCCCCAAGCTGAAGACGCATCAGAAGGCCGGCATCACCGTCTGCCTGAAGAACCTGATCGGGATCAACGCCGACAAGAGCTACCTGCCGCACTACCGCGAGGGCTCGCTCGACGAGGGCGGTGACGAGTACCCGCACCGCCACTGGCTGACCTCGCTGAACCACCGCCTGCGACGGCGCTACGCCGAGCGCGGCGCGCTGCTGTGGGTCGCGACCAGCCGCAGCTGGCGCTTCCTCAAGCGCCACGTGCTGACCCCGCGCGTGCTCGGCACGGAGTCGAAGTTCCTGGCCAACGTCGGCATCGGCGGTGGCGCGTGGTACGGCAACGACACGCTGTGGCGCACGATCCTCGACATCAACACGATCCTGTTCTTCGGCGACGCGGAGGGCAGGCTCCACGACACGCCGCAGCGGCGCTACTTCGCGCTGGTCGACGGCATCGTGGCCGGCGAGGGCAACGGTCCGATCCTGCCCACGCCCAAGGCGTGCGGCGTGCTGCTCTTGGGAGACGACCCGCTGGTGGTGGACGTCGTGGCCAGCCGGCTGATGGGGCTCGACTGGCGCAAGATCCGGCAGCTCGACGCCGCCGCCGCGCGGCGCGGCCGTCGGATCAGCGCGTTCGACGGGGACGTGTCGGCGATCCGCCTGGCGTCGAACGACCCGCGCTGGAGCCGCCTGTTCGAGCACGCCGAGCATCTCGCGTTCGAGCCGCCGCCGTGGTGGGATGCGATCCGCCTCCGCGCGCCGGAGCTCGAGGCGGAAGCCCGATGACGTCGCCGCGCGGCGCATGAGCGCCTTCGCCGGCTGGGTCCACGCCGCGGGCGCGGGCGCGGCGCCGGAGCGCGCCACGCTCGAGCGCATGCTCGGCGCCGTGCGCCGGCGCGGGGCACGGCTCGCCCTCGGGCTCCGCGGCCCGCTGGCCCTCGGTGCGACGGGAGAGGAAGCGGGAAGCTTCGCCGCGGCGGACCCGGTGTGGGCGGCGGTCTGTGGCCGTTTTTCCGGCTCGCCGCGCCGCGGGCCGGAAGGGCGGACGGCGGCGGACGGCTCGACTCGGCCGGGACCGTCGGCACGGCTGCGCGCCGCCCATGCGGCCTGGGGCCCGGACCTGCTCGGGCACCTGTCCGGCGGCTTCGCCCTCGCCCTGTGGGACGGGAACGCCGGCCGGCTGCTGCTCGCGCGCGATCACGCCGGAGTCCGGCCGCTGTACTACTTCCGCGACGGGGAGCTGCTCGCCTTCGCCTCGGAGATCGGCGCGCTCCTGCCGCACCCGCGTGCGCCGAGGGAGGTCAACCGGGAGGTCGTCCCGGAATACCTGGCCTACCGCTACGCCAGCGGAGCCGCGACCCTGTTTCGCGGCATCCGCGAGCTGGAGCCGGGCTGGCGCCTCGCCTGGGAGGACGGTGTGGTGCGGCTCGAGCCCTACTGGGACCTGCCCTACGAGGCGGACCGAGCCGACTCGCTCGGCGCGGGCGAGTACGTCCGGCGCATCGACTCCGTCCTGGGGGAGGTCATCCGCGATCGGTTCGGCGACGACGGGCGGCTCGGCGTCCTGCTCAGCGGCGGGCTGGATTCGAGCCTGCTGACCGCGCTCGCCCGGCCCGCGGCGCCGCGACCCCTGCGCAGCTGGTCGGTCGGGGTCGACGACCCCCGTCTCGACGAGACTCCCCGGGCCGAGACCGTCGCCCGCCTGCTGGGCACGACGCACTCCAGCCGGCGGGTCGGAGCCCGGGAGTACGCCGCCGCGCTGCCCGCGGCGATCGCGGCCAACGAGCAGCCGCTCCATCACCCGAACAGCGTGGCGCTGTACCTCGTGGCCCGGGAGGCGGCCCGCGAGGTGGACGGCCTCGCGATGGGCGAAGGCGCCGACAGCAGCTTCGGCAACCGAGCGGCGCAGAAGCTGCGCCTGGCCGGAAGCCTCGAGCGCTGCCTTCCGCTGCCGGCGCTGCTCCTCGGCTGCTCGGCGCTCGCGGCGGTCGGCCTCGGCCGCTTCCGCCAGCTCCACGAGCTGCTCGGGGCCGACCCCGAGGAGTTCGCCCTGACCTCCAACTTCTTCTGCCCCTCTCCGGTCGTGCGCGAGCTGCTCGGTCTGGCCGACGACGCGCCGATCCTCGCCCCGCGCCGACGCTTCTTCGAGGGGCGCTCGGCCTGGCCCCCGCTCGGCCGGCTGCTCTACTACTACCAGAAGACGGAGATGGTCGCGTCGTTCAACGTCTTCGGCAAGATGCTGTCGGCCGCGGGGATCGAGCCCTGCATGCCCTTCGCCGACCGCGCGGTGCAGGAACTGTCGTGCCGCATTCCGCTGTCGCTCAAGGCCAGCCTGCGGAGGGCCAAGCCGCTCTTGGTCCGGGTCGCGCGGCGCCACCTGCCGCGCGAGGTGGTCGACTGGCCGAAGCTGTCCTTCGGCTTCCCGATCGGCGCCTGGTTCCGCCGGGCGGACGTGCTCCGACCGTACGCCGACCTGCTGGCGGAGCCGCGAACGCTCGATCGCGGGCTGCTCCGCCCGGACGCCGTGCGGCGGGTCCTCGCCGAGCACCACCGCGCGGACGCCGACCATGGAGAGGGAGCGTTGTGGACCGCGGTGAACCTCGAGCTGTGGGCGCGGATCCACCTCGACGCGATCCCGGCGGAGGCGATCCTGGCCGCGGTCGGCGGCGCGCCGCCCGCCGGCTGAGGCGCCCTCTCGCCGCGCGGCGTCAGGGCCGCGGTTGCGCGTAGTCGACGCGCAGCAGGTGAAGCCCCTTCGCCGCGGCCGTCGGTCCGGCCAGACGCGGATCCCCGTGCTCGAGGATCCGGCGCACGCGCTCGAGCGGGATCGTCCCCTTGCCGATCTCGATCAGCGTCCCGACGAGGTTCCGCACCATGTAGCGCAGGAACCCCTCGGCGGCGAAGACGAGCCCGATCTCCCCGGCGACCGAATCGTCCAGCTCGGCCACGGTCAGCAGGCGGACCGGATCGTCTCCCGCGGCGAGCCGCGAGGTGAAGCCGCTCCAGTCGTGACGCCCGGGCAACAGCTGCAGCGCGGCGCGCATCCGCCCCTGGTCCAGCGGGGCGGGATGGTGCAGCGCGAAGCGCCGCGCGAACGGATCGCCGTGCGGCGTGCGGTCGATGCGGTAGCGATAGACCTTGCCCAGCGCATGGTTGCGGGAATGAAAGTCGTCCGCGATCGTCCGCACGGCGAGCGGCCGCACGTCCGGCGGCAGCAGCCGGCGCAGGGTGTAGGCCAGGGCGGAATCGCCGTGGCGGAGTCGCACCTCGCAGTCGGCCACCTGCCCGCGGGCGTGGACGCCGGAGTCGGTGCGGCTCGCGGCACGCAGCGCGACCCGCCGGCCCGCGTGCAGCGCGGCGAGCGCTTCTTCCACGACGCCCTGGACCGTCCGCCGGCCGGGCTGCATCTGCCAGCCGCAGAAGTCGGTTCCATCGTAGGCCAGGTCGAGCCGCACCCGGCGCGCCGGCGCCGTCACGGCGCGAACCGGAGCCGCCGAGCCGCGCAGTCGATCTCGGCCTGCCCGCCGATCGGCAGCGTCCACTTGCCGGGCACGTGTCCCACCGGAAGCCCGCGCACGACCGGAACGCCGAGCGCGGCGAAGCGCTCGGTGAGGACCTCGTCCAGGCGGCGATCGGGCGGGAAGCGCCGGCGGCGCGGCGCGCGCATCGCCCCCAGCAGCACCGCCCGGATGCCGGCGAAGCAACCCGCCAGGTGCAGTTGCGTCAGCAGCCGGTCGATGCGGTAGGCCTCCTCGCCGACCTCCTCGAGCAGCAGCACCTTGCCGCGCAGATCGGGCTGGAACGCCGTCCCGCACAGGCTCGCCAGGAGCGTGAGGTTGCCTCCGGCGATCGGACCCCGGGCCCGCCCCGGCAGGACGACGTCGCGCGCTCGCACGCGGCGCTCGAACCCCCGGCCGCCCAGCAGCGCGCGCAGCGAGGCCGCGTCGTAGGCGGTGCTCCAGCCGAGCTCGGCGACCACCGGACCGTACAGGCAGCGCGAGCGCGTGCGCTCGACCGCCGCGCTCAGCAGGGCGGTCACGTCGCTGTAGCCGACGAGCAGCTTGTCGCCGCGAGCCAGCTCGCTCCAGGGAAGCCGCTCGAGAATGCGCGCGCTCCCGTAGCCGCCGCGAGCGAACCACACGGCGCGAACGTCCGGCTCCTCGAGCATCGCGATCAGCTCGCCGGCGCGCGTCGCGTCGTCACCGGCGAGGTAGCCGTCCCGCGCCAGCACGTGCTCGCCGAGCCGAACGGCGAAGCCCATCTGGCGCAGCCGGCGCACCCCGGCGGCGAGCGGCGGCTCGCGTACGGCGAAGCCCGTGGCGACGACGCCCACGGTATCGCCGCGGCGGAGGAGCGGCCGGCTCAACCTCGATTCCGCGGCGACGGGCCGAAGCCCTCCCCTACAGGACCGGCCACCCGGTCCTCGCGTAGGGTCGAGCGTCGCGGCAGCCGTCCATAAGCCGAATCCTGTCCCCGCCGCGCTGCGGCGAGGCGACGATCATTCCTCTAGGAGCGGGATCACTCCCGCCCTCGAGCGACCTACCCGGGAACCTCGGCCGGGCCAGCCTCGAACGTTCCCCTATTTGGTCTTGCTCCGCGCGGGGTTTGCCGAGCCGCCGGCGTTGCCGCCGGCGCTGGTGCGCTCTTACCGCACCGTTTCACCCTTGCCGGCCGTGCCCCGCTGCGCCGCGCGGTGGCACGCGACGCGAGCAGCGACCGGCGGTCTGCTCTCTGTTGCACTTTCCGTCCCGTCACCGGGCCTGGGAGTTACCCAGCGCGCCGCCCTGCGGAGTTCGGACTTTCCTCCCCGGGGCCGACTGCTGCCGGTCCCGCGGCGATCGTCTGTCCGGCTGCCGCGACGGGCTCATTATAGTTGCGTCACCGCACTTCGTGCGACCGGCGGGCGAGCAAGCGGGTCGGCCGGCCCGGGTCACCTGCCGCGGCCCCCGCCCGCGGAGAGCGCCGCGAGCGCCGGCCCGCGATCAGGCCGGCGCCGGAGCGCGCAGGTCGAGCCGGATCAGCACCTCGTCGCGGATCAGGTCGTCCGCCTTGCCCTTGTACACGATGCCGAAGTCGAAGCGCTGGATGCTGAACTCGGCGGTCGTCCTCACGCCCTCCTCCGTGACCTCGATCGCGGCGGGGAACGAGATGCTGCGCTCGACCCCGTGCAGCCGCAGGTTGCCCGTGATCGTGAACCCGCCCTCGCCGGCGACGATCGACGTCGAATCGAACTCCGCCCGCGGATAGCTCGCGACGTCGAAGAAGTCGGCGCTCTTGAGGTGCTCGGTCAGCTTCGGGTGGTCGGCCCACAGCGAGGTCGTGTCGATCGCGACGCTCACCCGCGACTTCTGCGGGTCGCGGTCCACCAGCACGATCTCGCCCTCGAACTCGGTGAAGCCGCCATCGTGGCTGCCGGTGACCTTCGAGCCCACGAAGTCGATCTTCGAAGAAGGGTCGATGGCGTGGACCGTCCCGGCGGCAGCCGCAGCCGGAGGCTCGACCGCGACCGGCGCGGCGACGGACGCCTCGGGCTTGCCCGTGGCGGGGTTGGCACAGGCACCGGCCGCGACGAGCGTGGCGGCCAGCGAGGCGGCGAGCACGGCTCTGTGGGACGTCCTCATCGGATCCTCCTTCAAGAGAGCGACAGTCTAGCGTCGCTGCGATGGCGGCACCACGACCCCGCGCGAGGCGCGGCCGCCAGGGTCGCGGGTCGGAGGTCGGGCGTCGATTCGGCGAGTCATCGGCGGCGATGGCGAGGCCGACCGACGATGCGATCCCGGGAAGGACGGCGAGGGGGTCCAGCGCAGCCGGCGCCGTCGAGGGCCGGCAGAATCTCCCGACTCGGGACCCTAGCGCGGCTCGGGCAGGAACGGCTCGAGCGCCGCGCGTGGCACGATTCCCTCGCGCACGATCCGCGGAGGCTCCCGCGTGAGGTCGAGGATGGTCGACGGGGTTCCGCCCGGTGTCACCCCGCCGTCGAGGACCAGGTCCACCCTGTCGCCGAACACCCGCGCCACGTCGCCGGCGCGCCGGCAGGCCGGGAAGCCGGCGAGGTTCGCGCTGACGCCGCTGATCGGCGCGCCGAGCCGCGACGCGAGCCGCCGCGGCAGCGCGAGCCCCGGCAGGCGCAGCGCGACCGTGCCGTCGTGGCGGGCCGGCGCGGGAAGGTCCGGCCGGGCCGGAACGACGAGCGTGAGCGGCCCGGGCCAGAACCGCTCGGCGAGCGGATGGAACAGCGGCGGGACGCGCGCTGCGACCTGACCCACCTGCTCGATCGCCCCGAGCAGCAGCAGGACCGGCGAATCCTCGGGCTTTCCCTTCAGGCGGTTCACGCGGGCGAGCGCCTCCGCGTTCCGGCCGTCGACCGCGAGCCCGTACAGCGTCTCGGTCGGAGTGACGACGACGCCCCCGTCGCGCAGCACTCCGAGCGCGACCTCCACCACGGCCGGCCGCGGACGCTCGGGATCGGCGAGGACGATTCGACAGGCCTTTCGGTCCATCGACGGATGGTACATCCTTGGCGTCCCCGCGCGAGATGGGGAGCCCACCCGGAGCCGTGCTTGGAGCACCCCCCGCACTCAGGTGAACCGATCGGGCGCGGTCATGCGGTCGTCCGCCGCCTGCGGGCCTTGCGCCGGGACCGCGCCCTGCGGGACTCCGAGTCGGTCCTCGTCGCCGAGGGGACGCGTCTGGTCCGCGAGGCCCTCGCCTCCGGCGCCGAGATCGAGCTGATCGTCACCTCGCCCCGCCTGCGCGAGCGCGCCGAGGGAGCGGGGTTGGCGCGGGAGCTGGCGCGGGCCGGGCCGCCCTGCTACGAGACGGCCGACTCGGTCCTGGAATCGGTCCAGGACGCGCGCGGGGCGCAGCCGGTCCTGGCGGTCGTGCGGCGGCCGGCCTGGACCGAGGGGACCGGCCTCACGCCGACCGCCCCGCTCGTCGTCGTCGCCTGCGGCCTGCAGGACCCGGGGAACCTCGGCGCTCTCGTGCGCAGCGCCGAGGCCGCCGGAGCCACGGCGTGCTTCGTCTGCGGGGACTCGGTCGATCCGTTCCACCCCCGCGCAGTGCGTGCCACGATGGGCTCGATCTTCCGCCTCCCGCTCTTCGTCGCCTCGCCGCTCGACCTGCTGCGCCGCCTGCGGCAACACGGGATCGCGGCTCTTGCCGCCTCCGCCCACGAGGGGCGCGACTACCGGCTCGCCGACCTGCGCCGGCCCGTCGCCCTGTTCCTCGGCCGCGAGGGCAGCGGGCTGCCCGACGAACTCGACGCCGCGCTCGACGGTCGGATCCGCATCCCGCTCCGACCGCCCGTCGAGAGCCTGTCGGTCGGTGCCGCGGCCGCGGTGCTGCTGTTCGAGGCCGCCCGCCAGCGCGAGGCCGCGGTCAGCGGCGACGCGTGAACAGGTTCAACAGCAGCGTGAGCCCGAGCGAAACCAGGAGCATCGTCGCCAGCGGGACGTAGACCACCCAGCGCCCACGCCGGACCACGAGATCGCCGGGCAACCGGCCGAGCGGCAGGAAGCGCTCGGCAAGGATCAGGGCCAGTCCCAGCGCCGCCAGGCACGCACCGGCGACGATCAGACCCAGCGCGATTCCGCGATCCGCGCCACCCTCCGGCATCGCGCCGTCAGTCTACGCCATCCGGTGCCGCGGCCTCACCCCTCGCTGCGGTAGCGACGGATGATGCGGAGGCGCGGGCGGGCCTCGTCGCGCGCAGGCTCGGACTCGACCGGCGGCGGCACCGCCGCCGTTGGTGCCGCCGCCCGCGGCGGCACCGGCGGTGCCGTTCGATCCTCCGCCGCCGCCCCGGCGGGAGCCGCGCCGAGCGGGAGCGTGAAGGTGAACGCCGCGCCGCGCCCTTCCTCGCTGTCCACCTGGATCGTGCAGCCGTGCAGGCGCAGGATGTCGCGCACGATCGCGAGCCCGAGCCCGCTTCCCGCGGCGGCCTCTCCCGCCGGGCGCTCGACGCGGAAGTGCCGGTCGAAGATCCGCCCCAGCGCTTCCTGCGGGATGCCGACGCCGGTGTCGCGCACGGTCACCGCGGCGTAGCTCGACTGGCCGGCACGCGAGATCACGTGGATCTTGCCGCGGTGGCGGTTGAACTTGATCGCGTTCGACAGCAGGTTGAGGAACACCTCGAGCAGCTTGTCCCGGTCGCCGTGGATCTGCGACTCGTCCTCCTGCATCGCGATCGAGAGGTCGATCTCCTTGGCCGCCATCTCCGCCCGCAGCATCTCGGCGGCCTCCTCGATCAGCGGCCTCAGCCGGAAGCGCGACAGCCGCAGCTCGACCCGGGCCGGGTCGGTGCGGGCGAACGCCAGCAGGTTGTCGATCATCGCGATCAGCCGGTCGATGTTGCGCAGCGAGAGCGCGAGCCCCTTGCGCTGCTCGGCGGTGATCGGCCCCAGCCGTTCCTTCAGCACCATCTCGGTGTAGCCGCGGACCGAGACCAGCGGGGTCTGCAGCTCGTGCGAGACGTTGCCGAGCAGGTTCGACTTCATCTCGTCCAGCCGCCGCAGCTCGTGGTTGGCCCGGTCCAGCTCGTCGCTGCGCGCGCGCAGCTGCTCGTGCGCCTGCTGCAGCGCGGCGTGCGCCGCCTCCAGCTCGAGCTTTCCGACGCGCAGGCTCGCCGCCTGCTCCTCCAGCTTCCCCTCGGCGCGCCGCTCCGCCGTCAGGTCGCGCCACACGGCCAGCACCCCGAGCTCGGCACCGACGGCGTCTCGCAGCGGCGCCACGCGCACGCGCACGACGCGCGCCGGACCCGTCTCGAGCGTCACCTCCAGCTCGCCGCCCGCCGCGGACGCCAGCCGCTCGGCGACCTGTGCCGCACCCGGTCCCGCGGCGCGCAGGCGCTCGAGCAGCCCGGCGACGGGGCCGCCCACGAGCTCGTCGGGCTCGAGGCCGAGCAGCTTGCACGCCGCCCGGTTGCCCATCTGCACCGTACCCCGCCGGTCGGTGGACAACACCAGGATCCCGTCGGAGACCGCTTCCAGCACGGCGTCGAGCTTGGCCTCGTTGGCCCGCAGCTCGGCCGCCGCGCGGCGCGCCGCGCTCTCGTCGTGGATCAGGAGCAGCGCCGCTCGCTGCCCGCCGAACTCGATCGGGCCGGCGACGAGCCGCGCGTCGAGGGTCCGCCCGTCGCCCCCGATCACCCCGCAGCCCAGCTCCTCGCGCCGCCGCTCCCCGCCCGTGACCGCGGCCAGCGCCTCCTCCACGACCAGCAGATCGCCGGCCGCGATGCGGTCGCGAAACAGCGCGCCTTCCAGCTCGGCCGCCTCCCCCCCGAGCAGGCGGGCGGCGGCGGGGTTGGCGAACGCCACGCGCCCCTCGCGCACGATCAGCACGGCCGCCCCGAGCTGCTCGACCAGCCCGCGGAAACGCCGCTCCGAGTCGCGCAGCTCGGCTTCGACCCGCGCCTCCCCGCTGACGTCGCGCACGACCAACATGAAGCCGATCGGCTTTCCGCCGGCCTGCAGCATGCGCAGCGCGACCTCGGCCGCGAAGCTCGTCCCGTCGCGGCGCAGCATCACGGCGCGGGTCGTGATCCCTTGCGCGCGCAGCGAGCGGCGGGCCAGCTTCGGCAACAGCTCGCGGTACGAGCCCTCGTCGAACAGCACCGCCGCCGGCCGGCCGGCGATCTCGCTTTCGTCCCAGCCGAAGAGCCGGCAGCCGCCGGCGCTGACGTTGCGGACGTCGCCGTCGACGTCGGTCGTCAGGATCGCCGTGTCCTGCGCCGCGTCGCTCAGCGCTCGCCAGCGCTCGGCGGCGGCGTCGGCCTCGGCCCAGCGCCCGTGCAGATCGAGCCGCAGGCGGTTGGCGGCGTCGGCCAAGAGCGCCAGCGAGGAGCCGCGCGAGACGGCACAGTCGCGGCCCGGCTCCCCCAGCCGGAGACCCTCGAGCGCGTGGACGATCTCGCGCAGCTCGCCGTCGAACCGCCGCTTGGAGCGCAGCAGCGCCAGGACCACGACGGCGGCGCCGACGGCCAGCAGCGCCGCCGTCGCCAGCGCCGGCCAGTCCGTGCCGACCGGCGCCCCGGCCGTCGCCGCCAGCGGCGGGAGCCCCAGCTCGAGGCTCACGGGCGGCTCCGCGCCTCGCGCCGGCGGCCGCCTGCCTTCCGGGTGCGCCCGTGCCGTCGCGGCGCCGGCCGGCCGAAGAAGTAGCCCTGCGCGTAGCGCGCTCCGCCGCGGGCGACGGTCTCGGCCTCGGCGCGCGTCTCCACGCCCTCCGCGATCACCGCCGCCCCCACGCGGGACGCGAGCCGCGTCAGCGTCGACAGCAGATCCTGCTGGATCAGGTTGTGGTGGATCCCGCGAACCAACGTGGCGTCGAGCTTGAGGTAGTCCGGCCGGACGCGCTCGATCGTCGCCGCCCCGGCGCTCCCCGTGCCGACGTCGTCGATCGCGATCGCGAAGCCGCTGTGCTTGAGTCGCTCCAGCCGCGCGCAGAACGGCGCCACGGCCGCATCCGCCCCGCGCTCCGAGAACTCCAGCACCAGATCGCCGGGGTCCAGCTCCAGCTCGCCGAGCGAGGCGCGCAGCCGCTCGGCGTGCCGCCCCTCGTCGTCGAAGCTGTCGATCAGCGCGTTGACGAACAGCTTGCCGCCGCCGAGCTGCCGGCAGAACGCGGCGATCGCCCGCTCGCGGCAGCAGCGGTCGAGGTCCGCCGCCAGCCCGACGCGCTCGGACAGCGCGAACAGCGCGCGTGCGGACTCGAACAACGTGTCCGCCGGACCGCGGGTGCAGGCCTCGTGGCCGAGCAGCGCCCGTCCCTCGAGCTCGAGGATCGGCTGGAACAGCGTCTCGACGGCGCCGCCCGCGATGATCTCCTGCAGCTGCTCGGCCCAGGCGCGCTCGGGCCGTCGCTCGCGCCGCACGGGCGCCTCGCGCGCGACGCCGATCGCGGCGTAGACCCGTCGCTCCAGCCGGTAGAACGGACTGGGCGAGAGCAGCGCGTGGCCGACCCGGGCCTGGATCCGCGGGCCGAGCCCGGCCAGCTCCTCCGCGTCGAGCGCCCGCTCCACCCGCCGGCGCAGCGCCTCGGAGACCTGCGCCAGCCAGGCGGCGTCCGGCGCCCCCCCGTCGTGGCGTTGCGGCAGGAACGAGACGAAGCGGTCGCCGGCCACGCCGCTCAGCGCCAGCAACGTCCCCGCGGGCAGCTCCACGCCGATCGCCTCGCGCAGCGATCCCGCGACGCGGGCCACGATCCCGTCGAACACCTGCCAGCCGTAGAGCGACTCGACCAGCTCCAGCTCGGCCAGCTCGAGGTGCAACACGCCGATCGTGCGCCGCTCGTCGAGCGCCGTGCGCAGCCGGTCGAACAGCACCGGGAACGCGGGCAGGCCCGTCGCCCGATCGTAGAGCACGCTGCGCAGCTTGAGGTAAGGGGTGCGGTACGGCGGGGCTTCGCTCATCGGCGCCCCATCGGCGCCTGCGCCGCCGCCAGCACCCGCTCGATCCGCGCGATCAGCTCGTCGACGACGAACGGCTTGGTGATGTAGGCCGTGGCCCCTTCCTGCAGCGAATGCACCTTGTCGCTGATCTCGCCCTTGACCGAGAACATCACGACCGGCAGCCCGGCCAGCGCCTCGTCCGCCCGCAGCAGGCGCAGCGTCTCCCAGCCGTCCATCTCCGGCATGTTGATGTCGAGCAGCACGAGGTCGACGCGCCCGGCGTCCAGCCGCCGCAGCGCGTCACGGCCGCCGGAGCAGGTCAGCGCGGCGTAACCGGCTCCGTTCAGGACCGCGGCGGTGAGGTCACGGATCTCCGGGTCGTCGTCGACGACCAGAATCGTGCGTGGCTCGCTCATCGGGCCTCCACGGCCTGCGGACGGGCTTGGCTGGCGGGAGGGCGACGGCGGGAGGGCGGGAGCGGCCGGCGGGCCGGCGGCGGCCCGGCGTCCCACGCTTCGGGCTCTCGACCCACGCCCAACCTCGCGCAGCCATCGCCCGACCGGCCGGAGCTTCACCCGCAGCCTGAAAGTACCACGCGCCCTGCCGGCGCGGCAATCCAAAGTTGCGCCCGATCCGCGCGCTCCGGCACGACCTCCGCGGCGCGCCGTCGGGCTCGTCGCCGTTTTCCGGATCGGAGTGACGCCGCGCGTGGCCACGGGCAGTCGAGCTATCTTGGATCGCGTGAGGAGCCTGCTCGCTTGCGCGCTGCTCGTGGCGGGAGTTGCGGCGATCTACGGCCAGACCGCGGGCTTCGACTTCGTGCTGTACGACGACGGACCCTACGTCGTCGACAACCCGGCGGTGCGCGCCGGTCTCGGCTGGCGCTCCCTCGGCTGGGCGTTCACCTCGAGCCACGCCTCGAATTGGCATCCGCTGACCTGGCTGTCCCACATGCTCGACTGCAGCCTGTTCGGCATCCGGCCGGCCGGCCACCACCTGATCAACGTCGCGCTCCACGCCGGAAACGCCTGCCTGCTCTTCGCGCTGCTGCGCCGGGCGGCCGTCACGAGCTGGGCCGCGGCGGTCGCGGCCGGGCTGTTCGCCTTCCACCCGCTGCGGGTCGAGGTCGTCGCCTGGGTGGCGGAGCGCAAGGAACTCCTCGGCGCCGCTTGCGCCCTGCTCGTGCTGCACGCCCACGCGCGTTACGCGGCCCGCCCTTCGTTCCCGCGCTACGCGCTGACGGCGGCGCTGTTCGCCGCGAGCCTGATGGCCAAGCCGACGCCGGTCACGCTGCCGCTGGGCCTGCTGCTGTTCGACCACTGGCCGCTCGGGCGCACCGACCGCGAGCCGCTCCGCCGGCTCGTGCTGGAGAAGCTGCCGCTCGTCCTCCTCTCGGCGGCGTCGGCCGCCGTGACGCTGTGGGTGCAGCGCGGGACCACGAGCCACACGCTCGCGCTCGGGGAGCGGGTGGCCAACGCGATCGTCTCCTACGTCCGCTACCTGTGGAAGACGCTCTGGCCCCACGATCTCGCCCTGCTCGTTCCGCACCCGGGGTTGCCCGGCGGCGAGCCGTGGACCGCGGCCGAGATCGCGGGAGCGCTGCTGCTGCTGGCCGCGCTGTCCGCGGCCGTCTGGCACTGGCGCGAGCGGCGGTTCTTGGTCGTGGGCTGGCTGTGGTTCCTCGTGACGCTCGTCCCGATGATCGGCCTGGTGCAGGTGGGAGTGCAGGCGATGGCCGACCGCTACACCTACCTGCCGGCGATCGGCCTCTCGCTCGCGGTCGCCGGCGGTCTCGACGCCCGGCGCGGCGGCCGGCTTGCCGCTCCGGCTCGTCCCGCTGCCGGGCCCGCGCTCGCGGCGGTCGCCGTGCTCGCCGCGCTGGCCCTCGGCGCGTGGCTCCAGGCGCGCCACTGGAGGGACTCGTTCGCGCTGTTCGAGCGCGCGACCGTGATCCATCCGACGAGCGCCGACGCGCAGACCAACCTCGGTGCGGCCTACGAGAGCGAGGGAGTGGTGCACGAGGCCGCCGAGCGCTACCGGCTCGCGCTGGCCATCGACCCGAACCATGCGGGCGCGCACCTCAGGCTGGCGAACTGCCTGGTCGTGCTCGGGGAGACCGCGCTGGCGGAGGAGCATTTCGGCCGGGCGGTCGCGCTCGACCCGGCGCGCCCCGAGACGCACTTCAACATCGGCCTGCTGCTGGCCTCGCGCGGTCGCGGCGACGAGGCGATCGCGAGCTATCGCCGAGCGGTCGAGCTGCGCCCGACCTATTTCGCCGCCCTGCTGAACCTCGGATCCGCGCTGATCGCGCGGGGCGAGGCGGTGGAGGCCGAGGCGCCGCTGCGCCGGGCGCTGCAGGTGCGCCCGGCCGACCCGCGCGCCCACAACACCCTGGCGGTCGCGCTGATGCGCTCGGGACGTCCGGCCGAGGCGCTCGAGCGCTTCGCGCGGGCGTCGGCGATCGCGCCCGACTGGCCGCAGCCGCTCGTCGCGCGCGCCTGGATCCTGGCCACGAGCCCGGATGCCCGCGGCAGCGCGGAAGCCGTCCGGCTCGCGGAGCGCGCCGCGGAGCTGTCGGCGCGGCGGAACCCCGTCGTGCTCGACACGCTGGCCGTGGCCTACGCCGCGGACGGCCAGTTCGAGCGTGCGACCGCCACGGCCGAGATCGCCCGCGGGCTCGCCGAGCAAGCGGGCAAGACCGCCCTCGTGGCGTTCCTGGAAGCGCGGCTCGCGATGCTGCGGAACGGGCCGCCGCTCCCGCTCGCGATCGCCCCGATCGAATGAGCAGCGGGCTGCCGCTGGCGCGTCAGGGCGGGCAGTCGCCGGCCGGGCCCCCCGCGCCCAGCGGGCCCGGCCCACACGCGTTCTCGGCGCGGACGAGGTAGAACAGCGCCTCCGTGGGCGACGGCTCCCGTGGATCGACCGTTTCCACGTCGGTGCCGTCGGACTCGACGCACTCGGACCCCGCCGAGAAGTCGAACGCTGCCCCGGCGCGCAGCGTGTCGTAGCGCGGCGCGGCGCCGCCGGACGGCAAGGCGTCCCAGCGCAGCGTGCGCCGGTCGGCGAGGAAGCGCAGGTTCTGCACCTCGCCCGGGGGGCCGGAACAGGTCGGCACGATGACGCCGCGCACGCGGACGTCGTCGACGTTCCAGCCGGGATAGGTGATCGTGGCGTCGGTCGCTCCCATCACCCAGCGGAAGCGGACCGACGGACGGCCGTCGGCCCAGGCCGAGACGTCGTGGCTCTGGAGCGACCAGGCGTTCTCGGCGATCGCGAGCCCGGTGTGGTTCCAGACCGTGGCCCAGCCGGCGCCGTCGGTGCTGACCTGCACGGCCGCGTGGTCGAACAGTCCCCGGTCGATGCCCAGCCAGCGCCGGAACTCGAGCACCGCGCCCTCGACGGCGGACAGATCGAGCGCCTGCGACGTCAGGAACTCGGGAGCCATCCCGTTCTCGTAGTCGCCGGCGAGGTTGTAGCCGTAAACGTTCGCGCCCGTGGCGCCCGCGAGCGGGTCGCCCCCGTGCGACCCCAGGCCCTGCGGCGTGCCGAAGGCCCATGCCCCGCCGGCGCTCCAGCCCGGATCGGCGTCGTCGGTCAGGAACGCGTACACCACCTCGGGCGGGCCGACCGTGACCGCGACGGACACGGTCCCGCTCTGCGACTGGCCGCCGCCCGGCGGCACGCCGCCGTCGTCCGCGGCGTAGCGGAAGACGTCCGTGCCGCCGAACCCGGCGTACGGCAGGTAGGTCACCCGGTCCCCGGCGAGGTCGTGCGGCGGCGCCGCGATCGTCGCGACCGTCGCCGGGTCGATCAGCTTGCCCGCGTTCGGGAGCCCGACGATGCGGTAGACGAGCGCCGGCGGGGCGGGCAACCCGTCGTCGGTCGCCGCCAGCGCGATCGTCACCGGCTTGCCGATGTGGGTCTGGGCCGGCAGGTCTTCCACCGCCGGCGGGTGCGGGCCGCAGGCGGCCGCCGCCGACAGGTCCGACTCCACGAAGTCGAACGGCACGCCCGCGCCGGCCGACAGGCCGACGAGCACGTCTTGCGCGGCGATCGTGAGCCAGCTCAGACGAATCCGGCGGTCGAAGAAGATCTCGATCTGGAAGGTGTTGTCGTCGCTCCCCCCCCATTGTGGAATGTCGTCCCACGTGACCGCGATGCGGTCGTCGAGCTGCTGCCAGATCACCGCGCCGCCGAACGGCGGCAGCAGATCGTCGAACAGCGCCGCGATGCGCGGCAGGGCGAAGTGCGTCTCGAAGCTGTCCTCGTAGCTGGCGTCGCCGGCGCCGAACGTGAGGTAGCCGTTGGGAGAGACCCACACCGTGTCGTAGCTCTGGCCGTAGAGGCTGAGCGTGCGCCCGCCGCTCAGCGCCACCGGGACCGGAGTGTCGTCGGTCAGCATCAGATCGGTCCCGCCCGCGGGATCGGTGGGCAGCGCGCCGCCGAGCGGCTCGGCGCAGGCGCTGTAGTGGTCGGGCGAGCCGTCCGTACGGAACGTCAGGGACCGGCCCGTCAGGTCGAACGCCCCCAGGAACTGCTCGCTGTAGACCTCCGGGACCCGCGCGGTCTCGAACGACAGGCACGCCGTGCCGCCGCCGGCGACGCTCGTATTGCCGACCCCGTCCTCGGCCTCGACGCGGAAGAAATAGACGGTCTGCTCCGTCAGGCCGCCGAGCGTCACCGCGTGCATCGGCTCGAGCTGCTCGGCCGTCGCCGTGCCGGTCAGCGCGCCGCAGCTCAGGCCATAGCGCAGGGTGAGCCGGAACGGCTCGTCGGCGCCGACCGACACCGTCGCCTGGTGCGCGTGCACCGGCTCCACCGACACCTCGTCGATCTGGGGCGGCCGGCAATCGACCGCCACCTCCGCCGTGACCGCGGTCGGAGCGCCCGTGCCGTCGCCGTCGGGATCGACGTAGGTCAGCGTCACCGTGTCGCCGTCCGCGACGCGGATCACGCCGGGCGCGTCCGTCGGCGCGACCGGAACCACGCCGCGGAACACCGCCGCGTACGGCGCGATCTCGCTCAGCACGACGCTCTCCCCCGCCGGCTCGCTGCCGGATGCGACGTGCCCGTCCACCTGCTCCACGAGCGTGTCGTCGGCGTTCGGCGCGCAGTCGACGACGTCCATCGTGATCGTGCCGGAGCAGGCGACCGCGGCCGGCACGGCGCCGACCTGCGCCAGGTCGGGGCAGCGGAGCAGCGCCGGCGCGAGCGCCAGGCCGAACGGCTGCGTGCCGCCCGCGGCCAGCTCGCGACCCTCGATCTCGATGCGGTAGGCGCCGGGCGCCGGGTCGTCGATCACCACCTGCTCGAGGTTGTTCGTGCCGTCGCGCTGGAAGCGGAGCGCCGGCGCCGCGGGGCTCTGCGGGTCGAGCGTCCACGGCCAGTGGATCGTGCCCGCGGCGTCGATGACGCGCAGGTCGAGGTCGTTGACGAGCGAGGGCACGACGTTGGGCTGGGCGGCGGGATCGTCCCAGGCCAGCGTGAGCTTCAGCTCGGCGTCGCCGGGCGCGACCAGCGTGACGAAGGCCAGGGTCTCGCCCTGGGCGATCTCGGCCTCGACGAAGCGCTCGTCGGCGATCAGCTCCGCCGCGGCGACGGCGCGGATCGAGCCGTAGCCGCTCTGGTAGTCCGGGCCGGGCTGCGCGACGTCCGCGGCGGTCTGCGCCAGGATCGCCTTGAGCGTCGCGTTGCGGGGATCCGGCCGGGACGGAAACCGCGCGCGGTACGACTGGAGCAAGAGTGCCGCGACTCCCGCGGTCGCCGGGCTCGCCATCGACGTCCCGCACTTGACGCTGTAGCCGCCTCCCAGGGCGCACGAGCGCACGCCGCCGGCCGTCTTGCACCCCGGCGCGGACAGGTCGGGCTTGAGCCGGCCGTCGTCGGCCGGCCCCCACGACGTGAAGAACGTGACCGAGTCGTCGTCGGCGTTGAGCGCGCCGACCGTGATGTGGTTCTTGGCGCAGGCCGGCGGCGCGGTGGTGTGGTAGGCGGAGCCGCAGGCCCCCGAGCCGCGCTCGTTGCCGTTCGACCAGATCACCCGGAACGGAGCGCCGAGCGACCCGCGCACGATCTCGTCGATCAGCGCGTCGGTCACGCCGTAATCGCCCTCCCACTCGCAGGGATAGCCGTTCCCCGCGGTGTTGGTCCCGATCGAGTTGTTGGAGAGATCGGCGCCGTACTGCGCGATCGCCTCGCCGTAGTCGGCCTCGAGGTCCCCGGGATCGGTGTAGAGGAAGCCCTGCGTCAGCCCGCCCTCCTGCTCGAAGCCGTAGGAGATGACCCGCGCCTTCGGCGCCATGCCGCGCCAGACGAACGTTCCCCCGCTCTCGCTTCCGCTGCCGGCGACGGTGCAGGCCACGTGCGTCGCGTGGTCCGAGAGGGCGGCCGTGTCGCTGGCCCCGATCGTCAGCCGTCCCGCCAGATCGGCGTGCGGGAACGCCTTGCCGGCGTCGTAGACCAGCACGTCGATCCCCGCGCCGTCCAGCCCCCACGGGGGTTCCTGCAGCACGTTCGCGCCGACGCGCGCTCGCACCGCGTCGTTGAGGTCGACCAGCGCCGGCAGCGGAGGCTCGATCCACGCCACCGCGTCCTCGCCGGCGAGCGCCGCGACCTGGCCCAGCGGGAGGTGGGCCACGACCGCGTTCACCGAGCCGACGAACGAGCGGACCTCTCCTCCCCGCCGCACGATCGCCGGCGGAGCCTCGCGCTCGAGCTCGACGTCCGGATGGAACAGCACCACGACGGCCACGAGCGGGTCGGCCGCGGCCGCGCCCGCCGCGGACACGATCGACCAGGGCGGCGCCGCCCCTCGCGCCAGGTCCGGATGAAGCTTGTGCCGGACCTCGATCGGCGCGACCGCCACGAGGCCGGGCAGCGCCGCGATCTCCCGCGGCCGCAGGCCGGCGGCGAGCGTCGCGAAGTAGGCGTGGTCGCCGAGGTAGCCGAGCAGCCGCAGCCCGTTCCCGGCCAGGGCGGCGCGCGTCGCGCCGTCGAGCGGCCGCGCGAAGTGGACGACGATCCGCTTGCGGTCGACGCGGGACCCGAGAGCGGCCAGCCCGGACTCGATCTCGGCCGGGGACAGCGCGGCGGGAGCGGAGCGCTCCCCGCCGCGCCAGCGCACCTCGCCCCGGGCGAGATTCGCCAGCTGCGGCGACAGACCGGCGAGCAAAGAGACCGCCAGCACGATGCGCAGACGGCGGGACGGTCGTGCGCGAGGCGGGACCGGCTGCACGGGCTTCGCCTCCCGGAGCACGGTTCGCGGAGGCGACCTCCCTCACCGCGCTCCCAAAGCCGACCCTATCATACGGGGATGCGGGTCACGGGCCAGCCTCGACCGGCCGCGGCCACGCTCCCCTGCGGTGGGCGTGCAGCGCCGAGCGGAGGCCGGACCTTCGTGCATAATGCCCGCCGGTCGGCACGCTCCGGCCGCTGTGGCGGCTCACGGAGAGCGCGGTGACGGACGAGCCCAGCCTGTCGGTCGTGATCACGACCTACAACGAGGAGGTCAACGTCGCGCGCGCCGTCCGTTCCGCGCGCCTGCTGTCCGACGACGTGCTGGTACTCGACTCGGGCAGCACGGACGCGACGACGCGCATCGCGGCCGAGCTCGGGGCGCGGGTCCTGACGCGGGCCTTCGACGACATGGCGACCCAGCGCAACCACGCGCTCGAGGCCGGCGCGCTGCGCGGCCGCCACGTGTTCTTCATGGATGCCGACGAGATGGTGACCGCGGCCTTCGCCCGCGGGCTGCGCGAGCTGCTCGCCGCCGACCCGCGGCTCGACGGCGTTTCGATCTGCCGCAAGTTCCACTTCGGCGGCCGGTGGGTTCCGGCAGCCTCGAGCTACCCCTGCTACGTGGCCCGGGTCGTCCGCGCTCGTGACGTCCGCTTCCGCAAGGAGGGGCACGGCGAGGTGTTCGTCGGCGGCCAGCGGTTCGCGCGCCTGGCCGAGCCGCTGCACGACGAGGATCTCAAGGGGGTGCGCTCCTGGATCGCGCGCCACAACGACTACGCCGCGATGGAAGCGCGTGAGGACTTCCGGCTGCTGGCCGAGGGCGCGGCGGGCGCCCCGCTCGTGCGCCGGGTGCGGGCCGCCCTGCGGCGCCTGCCGGGCTGGCCGCTGGCCGCGCTCCTCTATTACATCGTGATCCGCCGCGGCCTGTTCGAGGGGCCGCGCGGCTGGACGTACTGCGCGATGAAGTCGATGTTCGAGTACTTCGTCCAGCTCCACACGCGCGAGCTGCGACGCCGCGCGGGCCGGGCCAAAGCCGAGTCGTAGCGCGCCCCGGGCGCCGGATCGCGGGCGGCGCGCTCGAGCGGCGGAGCGGAGCCGCGGTCGGGCCGGGCGCGGCGGGGCGGAGCCGGATCCCCACCCGCGCCGTCGCGGGCCTCGCGCCGCGCGGCGGGAGTCGTCGCCGCCTTGCCGCCGGGGAGGATCGCGACCGCGATCGGACAGTGGTCCGACAGCTTGGCGCGGGCCCGGCGGTCCGCGTCGTGGTAGACGACCTCCTGGAACGAGCCGGGGACCAGCCAACGCGCGGCACCCGCGCCGAGCAGGATGTGATCGACGAAGGCCGCGTACGCCCCGTACCAGCAGCGCGGGCGCAATCCCCGTGCGGGGTCGGCCAGATCGACCCCCGGCGGGTCGCCGTCGTCGAGGCCGACCCACAGCGGATCGCCCGCGCTCCAGCTGCGATTGAAATCGCCGGCCACGGCGAAGGGAACGGCCTCGCGGGCCCTGGCCTCGATCCACCGCCCGAGGACCGGGAACTGCTCGCGCAGGATCGCGCAGGCCTTCCCCGGGTCGCGCTCCGGCTCGACGCGGCAGCCGGACTTGAGGTGCACGGACAGCAGGCGCAGCTCGGCGCCCGGCGCGCGCACCAGGATGTCCGCACCGCGCCGGCTGCCGCTCACCGCCAGCTCCACGAGGTCCGGCTGCGGCTCCACCGCGAGACCGCGCCGGAAGGCGAAGCCGGTGCGCTGGCGCTGGTCGGCTTCGGACGTGAAATGGAACGCGTAGCGCTCCGGGTCGAACACGCGCCGCGCGGCGGCCACGCCGTCCACCTCTTGGAGCGCGACGACGTCGGCGTCCAGCACGCGAGCGTACCGGCGGAGGCGCGCGTAGTCCTGCTCGCCGCGCGGGATCTCGCCGTCCTCCGTCGCCGCCGCGAGCCAGGCGATGTTCCACGAGGCGAGCTTCAGCTCGCGCGCGACCGTTTCTTCCGCGCCGGCGGGGCCGCCCGGGGCCCACGCCAGCGCGACCAGGGCCGCGAGCCAGCGGGCGCCGCGGGGCGCGCTCGGCGTACCCGACCCGCCGCGCCCGCGGGCGGGTCGCGACAGGCGGGCGGGGGCCGGTGGCCGCCGCCCGGGAGCGCTGGAGCGGGAAACCGGGTTCGAACCGGCGACCCTCAGCTTGGGAAGCTGATGCTCTACCAACTGAGCTATTCCCGCTCGGTGCCGGCGCACCGCGGATCATACCAGAGGGCGACCCCCGCGGCACGGCGGCGAGGCCCGAGTCGGGCTAGAACAGCGTGTAGATGAACGGGGCGGCCGCCGTGCTGCTCAGCAGCACCAGCAGCGTCACGAGCAGCAGCGACAGGATGATCGGAATCAGCCACCACTTCTTGTTGTGCAGCAGGAAATCCTTGTACTCGCGCAGCAAGCCGCCCGACCGCTGCTCGGCGTCGCGCTCGAAGGAGCTGCGGGATTCGTCGGACATCGAAGGCCCTCCACTCAAAACTGCCGGAAGGCGCGATCGCGGCGGTCGGAGGCGGGTCGCTCGACCCAGTAGGTCTCCGCCTCCGGCTCGAACTTCCGGCGCATCGGATCGTACCCCGAAAGCCGCAGCCCCAGGCCGACCGGCGTGAGCACGAGATAGTACACGGCGCCCAGCACGAGGTGGGACAGGGTCCAGCCGGCCGGGAGCGCGGCCTGCATCCAGCCGCGATACAGCCCGCGTCCGATCGCGGGCGCGGCCCAGATCAGCGCGGCGCCGCCGAGCCCGACCGCCGCGCTGGCACCCGCCACGCCCCAGGCCGGCACGCCGCCGCGGACCGCGCCGCCCAGCAGCGCGAAGGTCGCGGGGATCGCGAGACCGAGGATCTGCTTGCGGCGCGGCAGCGGATTCAGCGCCAGGCTCACCGCCCAGGCCAGCCCCAGGATCGCCGCCGCGCCGAGCAGCCCGGCCGGCCGCCAGGCGGCGACGGCGCCGACCCCGGCGAGGAACAGCAGCCACAGCAGGCCGAAGACGCGGATCTCCCGCGCGCCGACCTCCTGCCGCATCTCGATCATCCGCCCGCCTCCCGCCGCGGTCCCGGCTCAGTCCAGCGCGTACTGCGCCAGATAGTCGTCGATCCGGTGCTCGGTCGCCCGCGGTTGCTGCTGCTTCAGCAGCACGAAGCGCTCGAGCACCAAGACGTCCATGTTCGTCGCCATGAAGCAGCGATAGGCGTGCTCCGGCGTGCAGACGATCGGCTCGCCCCGCACGTTGAAGCTGGTGTTGATCATCACCGGGCAGCCCGTCCGGCGCTCGAACGCCTTGAGCAGCGTGTAGGTGCGTCCGTGCCGCTCGGCGTCGACGGTCTGGATCCGGGCCGAGTAGTCGACGTGGGTCACGGCCGGGATCTCGGAGCGCTGCAGCTTCAGCTTGTCCAGGCCGCTCACGCCGGCGAGCTGGCCGTCGAGCTTGGCGCGGCGCGACTCGCGCACCGGCGCCACGAGCAGCATGTACGGGCTGGGCTGCCCCGCGCCCAGCTCGAAGTAGTCCGCGGCCCGCTCCTCGAGCACGCACGGCGCGAACGGCCGGAACGACTCGCGGAACTTGATCTTGAGGTTCATCACCGACTGCATCGCCGCGCTGCGCGCGTCGCCGAGGATGCTGCGCGAGCCGAGCGCGCGGGGGCCGAACTCCATCCGCCCCTGCAGCCAGCCGACGACCTTCTCCGCCGCCATCAGCTCGGCCACGTGCTCGCACAGCGCGTCGTCGGTCGGGAACTCGCGGTAGCTCGCCCCCTGGCCGTCGAGGAAGGCGCGGATCTCTTCCGCTGCGAACGCCGGCCCGAGCAGCGACCCGCGCTGCGCGTCGGACGGCCGGCTGTGCCGCGGCCGCTCCAGCAGCTGGTGCCAGATGTAGAGCGCCACGCCCAGCGCTCCGCCGGCGTCGCCCGCCGCCGGCTGGATCCAGATCTCGTCGAACGGACCCTCGCGCAGGATGCGGCCGTTGCCGACGCAGTTCAGCGCGACGCCTCCGGCCAGGCACAGCTTGCGCTGCCCGGTCCGCGCGTGGACGTGTCGGACCGCGCGCAGCATGATCTCCTCGGTCACGAGCTGGATCGAGGCCGCGATGTCCATCTCGCGCTGGGTGATCGGGCCTTCCGGCTTCCGCGCCGGGCCGCCGAACAGAGCGGCGAAGCGCGGCCCGGTCATCGTCAGCCCCTGGCAGTAGTTGAAGTACGACAGGTCCATGCGGAACGACCCGTCGGGCTTGAGGTCGATCAGCCGCTGGAAGATCCGCTCGGCGTAGCGCGGCTCGCCGTAGGGGGCGAGCCCCATCAGCTTGTACTCGCCGGAGTTGACCTTGAAGCCGGTGAAGTAGGTGAAGGCCGAGTACAGCAGCCCGAGCGAGTGCGGGAAGCGCAGCTCGTGGCTCAGCTCGATCCGCCGGTCGCGGCCGACGCCGAAGCTGGCGGTGGCCCATTCCCCCACGCCGTCGAGCGTCAGGATCGCCGCCTCGGAAAACGGCGAGGGGAAGAAGGCGCTCGCGGCGTGCGACTCGTGATGCTCGGTGAACACGTAGCGCTTGCCGAAGCGACCGCCCAGCCCGCGGTCGATCTCGCGCGGCAGGCGCAGCTTCTGTCGCAGCCACAGCGGCATCGCCTGCGCGAACGAACGGAAGCCGACGGGGGCGAACGCCAGATAGGTCTCGAGCAGGCGCTCGAACTTGAGCAGCGGCTTGTCGTAGAAGCCGACGTAGTCGAGCTGCTGCGGCTCGAGGCCCGCCTCGCGCAGGCAGTAGGCGATGGCCTGCGTCGGGAACTCGTGGTCGTGCTTCTTGCGCGTGAAGCGTTCCTCCTGCGCCGCGGCGACGATCTCGCCGTCGACCACGAGCGCCGCGGCCGAATCGTGGTAGAAGGCGGAGATGCCGAGGATCGAGGTGGACATCGGAGCGCAGGTCCTGCCGGGGCCGCCCGCCGGGCGGCGCACCGCGTAGGGCCCAATATATCAGCGGCGAGGCCGCGGGCAACGCCGCCCGCTCGGCGCGTCGGCGGCGGCGCGCTCGACGGCGGGCTCCCCCGACGGCGAGCGCGGCGCCGTCACTCCGCCAGCTCCGACGGCGCGGGGCAGGTGCAGACCAGGTTGCGGTCGCCGTAGGCGTTGTCGATCCGCCCGACCGCCGGCCAGAACTTGCGCTCGCGGACCCACGGCCGGGGAAACGCCGCCTGCTCGCGGCGATAGGGCCGACTCCAGCCGTCGTCGATCAGCGCCTCGGCCGTGTGCGGAGCGCGCTTCAGCGGATTGTCGTCGCGGTCGGCCCGCCGCTGCTCGATCGCCCGGATCTCCTCGCGAATCGCGATCATCGCGTCGCAAAACCGGTCGAGCTCCTCGCGCGACTCGCTCTCGGTCGGCTCGATCATCAACGTTCCGGCCACCGGCCAGGACATCGTCGGAGCGTGGATCCCGAAGTCCATCAGGCGCTTGGCGATGTCGTCGACGCCGATTCCGGCGCTGTCCTTGAACGGCCGCGCGTCGAGGATGAACTCGTGGGCGACCAGGCCGCCGCGGCCGCGGTACAGGATCGGGTAGTGTTTGCCGAGCCGGTGCGCGAGGTAGTTGGCGTTCAGGATCGCCACCTGCGTCGCGCGCTTCAGGCCGGCGGCGCCCATCAGCGCGATGTAGGCCCACGAGATCGGCAGGATCCCCGCGCTGCCGTGCGCCGCGGCCGACACCGTCCCGATCGCGCGCGAGCCGCCCGCGCCCGCGACCAGCGGATGGCCGGGCAGGTACGGGGCCAGATGGCGGGCCACGGCGATCGGGCCCATGCCGGGACCGCCCCCGCCGTGGGGGATGCAGAAGGTCTTGTGCAGGTTCAGGTGGCAGACGTCGGCGCCGATGTCGGCCGGACGGCACAACCCGACCTGCGCGTTGAGGTTCGCGCCGTCGAGGTAGACCTGCCCGCCCGCCGCGTGGATCGCCCGGCACACCTCGCGGATTCCCTCGTCGAACACCCCGTAGGTCGAGGGGTAGGTGATCATCAGGCCGGCCAGCCGCCCGGCGTGCTCGGCGATCCGGGCCCGCAGGTCGTCGAAGTCGATCTCGCCCTGCTCCCGGCAGCGCACCAGCACCACGCGCAGGCCGGCCATCACGGCGCTCGCCGGGTTCGTGCCGTGGGCCGACGTCGGGATCAGGCAGACGTCGCGATGCGCCTCGCCGCGGTCGCGGTGGTAGGCGCGGATCACGAGCAGCCCGCTGTACTCCCCCTGCGCCCCCGAATTCGGCTGCAGCGACACCGCCTCGAAGCCGGTGATCTGCCCCAGCCAGCGCTCGAGCTGGCGGAACAGCTCGTGGTAGCCCGCGGCCTGCTCCGGCGGGGCGAACGGGTGCAGGCGCGCGAACTCCGGCCAGCTCACCGGCAGCATCAGCGTCGTCGCGTTGAGCTTCATCGTGCACGAGCCGAGCGGGATCATCGAGTGGGTCAGCGACAGGTCCCGGCTGCGCAGCCGCTCGAGGTAGCGCAGCATCTCGTGCTCGGAGTGGTAGCGGTTGAACACCTCGTGGGCGAGATACGGACTGGTGCGACGGAAGGCGGAGCCGACCCCGGCGTCGGTGTCGCCGGCCTCCGGCTGCAGCTCGAACGGCAGCCCGTCGCCGCCGGAGAAGATCTCGACGAGCCGTTCCACCTCTTTCGGCGTCGCCCGTTCGTCGAGCGAGATGCCGACCGAGTCGCCGTCGCCGTAGTCGCGCAGGTTGACCCGGCTCGCCCGCGCTCGCTCCAGCAGCGCACCGGCCGCACCCGGGGTCCGCACGCGCAGCGTGTCGAAGAACGGCCCGTCGCCGACCCCGTAGCCCAGCCGGCGCAGCCCCGCCGCCAGCGTCGCGGTCAGCGCCTGCACGCGCTCGGCGATGCGCCGCAGCCCGTCCGGCCCGTGGTACACGGCGTACATCGCGGCCATCACCGCGAGCAGCACCTGTGACGTGCAGATGTTGCTCGTCGCCTTGTCGCGGCGGATGTGCTGCTCGCGCGTCTGGAGCGCCAGCCGGTAGGCGGCTCGACCGCGATCGTCGATCGCGACGCCGACGATCCGCCCCGGCATCTGCCGGGCGTGGTCCGCGCGCGTCGCCAGGAACGCGGCGTGCGGACCGCCGAAGCCGAGCGGCACGCCGAAGCGCTGCGTCGAGCCCAGCGCGATGTCGGCGCCGAACTCCCCCGGCGGCCGCAGCACGCACAGCGCCAGCAGGTCGGTGGCGACGACGAGCAACGCGCCCGCCGCGTGGGCCGCCGCGGCCAGCGGGGCGAAGTCGCGGATCCGGCCGTCGGTGCCCGGATACTGGACCAGCACGCCGAACCACTCGCCGCCGCCGGGGTCGAGCGCCTCGGCCTCCAGCACCTGCAGGCGGATCCCGAGCGGCTCGGCCCGGGTGCGTAGCACCGCCAGCGTCTGCGGGTGGCAGTCGGCCGCGACGGCGAAGCCGGCGCGCTTGCGCCCGGTGGCGGCCCAGGCCATCGCCATCGCCTCGGCCGCGGCCGTCGCCTCGTCCAAGAGCGAGGCGTTCGCCAGCGGCAGCGCGGTCAGCTCCGCCACCATCGTCTGGAAGTTCAACAGCGCCTCGAGCCGACCCTGCGCGATCTCCGCCTGGTACGGCGTGTACTGCGTGTACCAGCCGGGGTTCTCCAGCACGTTGCGCTGGATCACCGCCGGCGTGACGCAGTCGTAATAGCCGGCCCCGACGTAGGAGCGGAAGATCGCGTTCCGTTCGGCGATCGCCCGCAGCACGGCCAGCAGCTCGTGCTCGGCGCGGGGCGGCGCCAGCTCCAGCTCCCGCCCGAGCCGGATCTCCTCGGGCACGACCGCGGCGCTCAGCTCGTCCAGCGTCGCGTAGCCCAGCTCGGCCAGCATCTCGCGCACGTCGCCGTCGCGCGGGCCGATGTGCCGGCCGGCGAAGTCGGCGGGCGCATCGAGCGCCCGGGTCCGCCGCAGATCCTGCATTCCGCTCCCCCGCTCCACGCGCCGGCTCACTCGCGCGCGATCCACCCGCCCCCGAGCACCAGATCACCGTCGTAGAACACCGCGGCCTGCCCCGGAGCGACCGCCCGCTGCGGCGCGTCGAACTTCAGCGCGGCCCGCCCGTCGACCTGCGGCTCGATCGTCGCCGCCGCGCCCGGGTGGGACGAGCGCAGCCGGACGCTGGCACGCAGCGTCCCGCCCGGCGCCTCGAACGGGATCCAGCGCACGCGCTCGACGACGCAGCGCTCGCACTCCAGGTCCGCCGCGCCGCCGACGACCACCTGGCGGCGCGCGGCATCGACCCCGATCACGTAGAGCGGCTCGCGTGCCGCGAGCCCGAGGCCGCGGCGCTGCCCGACCGTGAACCCCAGGACGCCGTCGTGGCGCCCGAGCCGCGTGCCGGAACGGTCGACGATCTCGCCCGCCGCCGCCTGCGGCGCGAGGCCGCGCCGGACGAGGAACTCGCGGTAGCTCTCGCCGGCGCCGACGAAGCACAGGTCCATCGACTCCGGCTTGTCGGCGTTCGACAGCGCGAGCTCCCGCGCCAGATCGCGCACCTCGTCCTTGGTCAGCGATCCCAGCGGGAACTCCGCCCGGCGGCGCTGCTCCTCCGACAGGTCGAACAGGTAGTATGACTGGTCCTTGGCCGCGTCGGCGGCCCGGCGCAGCAGCGTGCTCCCGCGGCGCGCGTCGTGCTCGAGGATCGCGTAGTGCCCGGTCGCGACCCGCTCCGCGCCGACGGCCAGCGCGCGGTCCAGCAACGCGCCGAACTTGATGAAGCTGTTGCAGCGCACGCAGGGCGAGGGCGTGCGGCCGGCAGCGTAGTCGCCGGCGAACGGCCGCAGCACGTGGTGCTCGAACTCCGCTTCCAGGTCGAGCACGTAATGCGGGAAGCCGATGCGATCGGCGACGGCCCGGGCCTGCCGGAAGTCGTCCGGCGAGCAGCAGCGGCCGTAGCGCTCGGCCGCACCCGCCAGCCCGTCGACGAGCTGCAGCGAGAAGCCGACGACCGGGCGCCCGGCGAGCGCCAAGAGGCAGGCGGCGACGGAGCTGTCGACGCCGCCGCTCATCGCGACCGCCGCCAGCCCTGCACCGCCCCGGCTCTCGACTCGCATCGTCGAGCCCCAAGGCTAGCAACGCGTGGCCGAATCGCCAAGCCGCGCCTGGTCCACCACCGCCGGCAGCAGCTCGAGCAGCCGGTCGACGTCCTCCGCCGTCGTGCTCCAGCCGAGCGACAGGCGCACGGCACCACGCGCCTCGGCCTCGCCGTGCCCCATCGCACGGATCACGTGCGAGGGCTCGACCGCACCGGACGAGCAGGCCGAACCGGTCGAGGCCGCGACACCGGCGAGGTCGAGCGCGATCACGAGCACGTCGCCCGCCAGACCGGCGAGCGCGAAGTTCACCGTGTTCGGCAGCCGCAGCGCGGTCTCGCCGTGGATCCGGATCTCGGGGAACCGCCGGCGCAGGCGCGTCTCCAGCCGCGCGCGCAGGCGCAGCAGCCGCTCGGCCTCCGCACCGAGGCGTGCCAGCGCCGCGCGCGCGGCGGCGCCGAAACCGGCGAGCGCCGTCGCGCTCTGCGTTCCCCCGCGACGGCGGCGCTCCTGCGCCCCGCCGCCGATCAGCGGCGCCAGGCCGATCCCGTCGCGGATCACGAGCGCGCCGGTGCCGGGCGGTCCGCCCAGCTTGTGACCGGAGATCGCCAGCAGGTCGGCGCAGACGCGCCGCGGGTCGATCGGCACCCGTCCCGCCGCCTGCACGGCATCGACGAAGAACGCCGCCCCCGCGGCGCGGACCGCGCGGCCGACCTCCTCGACCGGCTGCAGCACCCCGGTCTCGTTGTTCGCCCATTGCAGCGCGGCGAGCGCAGTCCCGTCGCGGACCGCGGCGATGAACGGCGCGACCTCGACCCGGCCCTCGTGATCGCAGGCGACGCGGACGACCTCGAACCCGGCACGCTCCGCCGCCGCCACCGCCTCGAGCACCGCCGAGTGCTCGACCGTCGACACCACGATGCGCCGCCGGTCGCTCGGCGCACGGTCGCACACGCCGCGCACCGCCGCGGCGATCGCCTCCGAGCCGCCGCTCGTGAACACGACCTCGTTCGCCGGGACCGCGGCGAGCGCCGCGACCTGCTCACGCGCGGCCTCGACCACCGCCCGCGCCGCGCGCCCCTCGGCATGCATCGCGGACGGGTTACCGGTCGCCAGCTCCTCGCTCTCGCGCATCGCGCGCCGGCTCTCGGGTCGGAGCGGGCTCGTGGCGTTGTGGTCGAGGTAGATCCGTGCCGGCGTGGCGCTCATCCGCTCCTCGGCGTGCTCGGCGCTATGTTAGAGTACCGGGCGCCCGCGCGGAGCCACAAGTGTCGAAAAGCCTCGAACTCAAGCGCACGATCCAGCTCCCGCGCACCGACTTCCCGATGAAGGCGGACCTCGCGCGACGCGAGCCGAAGACCCTCGACTGGTGGGACCAGATCGAGGTCTGGAGCAGGATCCGCCGGGCCCGCGAGGGTGCCCCGACCTTCGTGCTGCACGACGGCCCGCCCTACGCCAACGAGCGGATCCACCTCGGCCAGGCGCTGAACAAGATCCTCAAGGACTTCGTCGTCAAGTCGCGCTCGATGATGGGCCTCGACGCCGTCTACGTTCCCGGCTGGGACTGCCACGGACTGCCGATCGAGCACCGCGTGGACAAGGCGCTCGGCGCAGCCAAGGCGACGCTCGGGCCGCTCGAGATCCGGCGGCGCTGCCGCGAGCACGCCGAGGGCTTCATCGAGGTCCAGCGCGGGGAGTTCCGCCGGCTGGGGGTGCTGTGGGACCGCGGCACGGACGCGGCCGAGGAGCGGCGCGACGCGCCGAGCCGCACCGCGATCTACCGCACTCTCGATCGCAGCTACGAGGCGGAGGTCGTACGCCAGCTCGGCCGGTTCTTCGCGCGCGGCGGCGTCTACCACGGCGTCAAGCCGGTGCACTGGTGCACCTCGTGCAGGACCGCGCTGGCCGAGGCCGAGGTCGAGTACGAGGACCGCACCGACCCCTCGATCTTCGTGCGCTTCCCCTTGCGCGGCAGCGAGCGCCGCCTGCCCGCGCTCGCCGGACGGCGCGTCGCCGTGCCGATCTGGACGACCACCCCCTGGACCCTGCCGGCGAATCTCGCCGTGGCGCTGCATCCCGATCTGCCCTACGTCGCGCTCGACGCCGGCGACGAGGTGTGGATCGTGGCCGAGGGGCTCGCCGCGGCGGTGCAGGCCGAGCTGGGCCGCGCGCAGCTGCGGGCGCTGGCGCGGTTCACCGGGCGCGAGCTGGTCGGCGACGGCGCGGGCTGGATCGGCCGCGAGATCGCCGTCGAGCGCCCGTACCCCGCGCCGTCCGGGCCCGCCGCGGGAGACGGGGTGCTGATCCTCGGCGACCACGTCACGCTCGACGCGGGCACCGGCTGCGTGCACACCGCGCCCGGGCACGGAGCGGACGACTTCCATGCCGGGCAGCGCTACGGACTCGCCCCGTTCAACCCGGTCGGCGACGACGGGCGGTTCCTGCCCGACCGGGTCGGCCCGGAGTGGCTGCGCGGGCAGTTCGTGCTCGAAGCGAACCGCTCGATCGTCGAGGACCTGCGCCGCCGCGGGCTGCTGCTGCACGACGCGTCGCTGCGCCACAGCTACCCGCACTGCTGGCGCTGCCGCAACCCGGTGCTGTTCCGCGCCACCCCCCAGTGGTTCATCTCGATGGAGGCGAACGGCCTGCGGCGCGCCGCGGTGGAGGCCGTCCGCGCCGGCGAATGGATCCCCGCCGCCGGACTCGAGCGCATCGCCACGATGATCGAGACGCGCCCCGACTGGTGCATCTCGCGCCAGCGGACCTGGGGCGTCCCGCTGCCGGCCGTGGTCTGCCGCGCCTGCCAGCCCGAGCATGCCGACGCGTTCGTGCGCGATCCGGCGCTGTTCGAGCACCTCGAGCGGTTGGTCCTGGCCGAGGGGTCGGACTGCTGGTTCGGCGCGGCCGACGGCCGCGGTGGGCACCGCCCGTACGCCTCCGCCGACGAGCGCCTGGCGCGCCTCGTCCCCGCCGGCGTCGCCTGCCCGCGCTGCCGGCGCCGCGAGCATCTGGCGCTCGACGAGCACATCGTCGACGTCTGGTTCGAGTCCGGCGTGTCGCACGCGGCGGTGCTCGGCCGCGATCCCCGCCTGCCGTGGCCGGCCGACCTGGTGCTCGAGGGCCACGATCAGTACCGCGGCTGGTTCCACTCCTCGCTCTTGGTCGCGGTCCACGAGCGCGGCAGCGCCCCGTACCGGGCCGTGGTCACCCACGGCTTCACCCTCGACGGCGAGGGGCGCAAGATGTCGAAGTCCCTGGGCAACGTCATCTCGCCGATGGACGTCGCCGCCGAGCGCGGCATCGAGATCCTGCGCCTGTGGGTTTCGATGATCGACTTCCTCGAGGACATGCGTCTGTCGGGGGAGATCCTCGAGCGCAACGCCGAGGCCTACCGCAAGATCCGCAACACGTTCCGCTACCTGCTCGGCAACCTCCACGGGTTCGATCCCGACGCCGACTCGCTGCCGTATGCGTCGCTCGAGGAGATCGACCGCTGGGCGCTGCAGCAGCTCGAGCGCGCGCGGGTCGAGTGGCTGGCGGGCTACCGCGAGCACCAGTACCACGCGATCTACCACGGCCTGCACCGGATGTGCAACGTCACCCTGTCGTCGTTCTACCTCGACGTGCTGAAGGACCGCCTGTACACCCTCCCGCCCCGGCACCACGCGCGGCGCTCGGCCCAGACCGTGCTCCACCGGCTGGCGACCGACCTCTGCCTGCTGGCCGCGCCGCTGTTGTGCTTCACCGCCGAGGAGGTGTGGCAGGAGCTCGAGGCGCTGGCCGGGCGCGCCGCCTGGGCCGACTCGAGCGTGCACGCCCAGCTCTTCCCCGCGCCGCTCGCGATCCCCGAAGATCCGCCGCTGCTCGCGCGCTGGGAGCGCCTGGTGCGGATCCGGGAAGAGGTGACGAAGGCGCTCGAGATCGAGCGGCGCGAGAAGCGGATCGGCAGCTCGCTCGAGGCCCGCCTGGTGGTGGAGGCCGCGGCCGACGACCGCGAGTTCCTCGGCTCGTTCGGCCCCGAGCTGCGCTTCCTGTTCCTGACGAGCGCGGTCGAGTTCGGCCCCGCCGGTGAGCGTGCCTTCCGCTCCCAGGCGATCCCCGGCCTGGCGCTCGCGGTCCATCCGGCGCGCGGGGTCAAGTGCGCGCGCTGCTGGAACTGGGAGCCGGACGTCGGTGCCGATGCCGAGTGGCCGGGGATCTGCCCGCGCTGCGTGCGCTCGGTCCGCGCGATCCTGGCGGAGACCGGCTCCGCGTGAAGCTCCCGGCCAGCGTCGCCGCGCGCGGCGGCTATCTGCTGTGCGCCGGAGCCGTCGTGCTGCTGGACCAGGCGACCAAGCTGCTCGCGCACCGCTTTCTCCGCGGGCGCGACGCGCTCGAGATCGTCCCCGGCTTCTTCAATCTGTGGTACTCGCGCAACGCCGGCGGGCTGTTCGGCTGGTTCCGCGAGTGGAGCGATCCGTGGCGGACGCTGTTCTTGACCCTGCTGCCGCTCGCCGCCATCGGCTTCATCCTGCGCTTCCTGCTGCGCGGTCCCGAGGAGGACCGCTCGAGCCTGCTCGGCCTGGCGCTGATCCTCGGCGGAGCCGTGGGGAACCTGATCGATCGCCTGCTGCGGGGCGAGGTCGTGGACTTCCTCGACGTCTACGCCGCGCACCCGCCGCTGGCGGCCTGGCTCATCGAGTGGTTCGGTACGGCGCACTGGCCGACGTTCAACCTGGCCGACTCCGCGATCGTGATCGGCGCCGGCCTGCTGCTGCTCCAGGTGGCGCTCGGCCCGCGCGCCGCGGAGCGGGCGGCCGGTTGAAGCGGAGCCCGCGCCGTGGCCGCGCCGCCCGCCCCGTTCTGCTTCGCATCGTCCCCGGTTAGGGACTAGACTCGGGCGCCGTGCTCCCGCTGCTCGTCGATTTCGGGCGTCACGACCTGCCGTGGTTCGGGGAGACCCACCTGTTCCTCCCCACCTACGGCGCGCTGTTCGCGCTCGCGGCGCTCGTCGCCTGGAGCTGGTTCCTGCGCCGCGGCCGCGCGCTGGGCGTGGCGGACGATCGGCTGTTCAACATCAGCTTCTACTCCCTGCTCGGCGGGATCGTCGGGGCCAAGCTCGCGCTGGTGGCGCTCGACTGGCGCACCTACCTCGCCGACCCGGCGGCACTCGCCGGCGTGCTGCGCTCGGCCGGGGTGCTGATGGGCGGGGTGATCGGCGGCGCCGTGGTGTTCGTGCTCTACGCCCGCCGGCAGGGGCTCCCGCTGCACGCCCTCGGCGACGCCGTCGCCGCTCCGCTGGCGCTGGGGCAGGCGATCGGGCGCCTGGGCTGCTTCGCCGCCGGCTGCTGCTGGGGCCGCTCGTGCGACCCGCGCCACCCGCTCGCCGTGACGTTCCGCAATCCCGTGGCGCACGAGCAGACCGGCGTCCCGCTCGGCGTGCCGCTCGTGCCGGTCCAGCTGATCCAGCTGGCGAGCGACCTGCTCTTGGCCCTGCTGCTCGCCGCCCTGTGGCGCCGCAGGCTCGAGCCGCCGGGAACCGTCTTCTGGCTCTACGTCGTGCTGTACGGTCTGACCCGCGGCACGATCGAGTTCTGGCGCGGCGACGTGCAGCGCGGGCTGCACTTCGGCGGGACGCTCTCGACTTCGCAGTCGATCGCGATCGTCGCGGTCGCTCTCGGCGCCGTGATGCTCGTCTCCGGCGTCGTGCGCCGGCGCCGGGCGTGAGCGCCGAGCGTCGGGGGTTCGAGGTGCCGCCGCAGAGCGCCGGGGAGCGGCTCGACCGCTTCCTCAGTCGCCGGCTGCCGGGCTACACGCGCTCGGCCGTGCGCCGGCTGATCCTCGACGGGCTGGTCTCGATCGACGGGCGGCCGGCGACGAAGGCCGGCGTCGATCTGCGCGCGGCGGCGCGCCTCGAGGTCGTGTTGCCGGAGCGCCCGTCCGGCCCCGGCCCGGAACCGATCCCGCTCGACGTGATCCACGAGGACGACGAGCTGCTCGTCCTCGACAAGCCGGCCGGGATCGTCGTCCACCCCGGCCACGGCCGCAGCGGCGGCACGATCGTCAACGCCCTGCTGGCGCGCGGCACGCCGCTGGCGCGGCGCGGCGCACCCGATCGGCCGGGGATCGTGCACCGGCTCGATGCCGGGACCTCCGGGCTCTTGGTGGTGGCCAAGACCGACCTCGCCTACGACCGCCTGGCCGCGGCCTTCGCCCGCCGCGAGATCGACAAGCTCTACCTCGCGCTGGTCTGGGGCCGGCCCGATCCCGAGCGCGGGACGGTCGACCGCGCGATCGGCCGCTCGCGCGCCGACCCGGTCAAGATGGCGGTCGCCGGGCGCGCCAGCCGCGAGGCGCTGACCGAGTACCGGACGCTCGAGCGGCTCACGGGCTTCTCGTGGCTCGCCGTGCGCCCGCGGACCGGCCGGACGCACCAGATCCGCCTCCACCTGCAGTCGATCGGCCATCCGGTCGTGGGCGACACTCGCTACGGCGGGAGGCGCTGGCGTGACGTGCGGGACGCGCGGCTGCGGGAGGCCCTCAGGAGCTTCGAGCGTCTGGCGCTGCACGCGGCCGAGCTGGCGTTCGACCACCCGGCGACCGGCCGGCGGCTCGAGCTGCGGGCTCCGCTCCCGGCCGCGCTCGAGTCGCTGCTGCGGCTGCTGCGGGCGACCTGAGATGCCGCACCGCCGGCGGCCGAGGATCGCGATCGTGGGTGCGGGCCGGCTGGCGCGCTCCATGCTGCCCGCGCTGGCGCGGGCGGGCTACCCCGTCGCCGCGATCGCGGCGCGGAGCCTCGCCGCCGCCCGCGCCGCCGCCCGCCCCGTGCGCGGCGTCCGCGCCACGGCGTCGCTCGCCGCCGCCACGAGCCAGGCGCGGATGCTGCTCGTCGCGGTCTCCGATCCGGCCATCCGGCCGGTGGCCGAGCGTCTGGCCGCTCTGTCCGGCATCGACTGGGACGGCAGGATCGTCCTGCACCACGCCGGCACCCTCGGGCTCGAGCCGCTCCGGCCCCTGGCCCGCTGCGGTGCCGCCATCGGCATCCTGCACCCGTTGCAGGCGCTCGGCGGTCCCGCAGCCGGGTCGCTCCTCGCCGGCAGCCGCGCGCTCGTCGACGGCGACCGCGCCGCGGCCGCGGCGGCGCGGCGGCTGGCGCGCGATCTCGGCCTCGTGCCGCTCGTCTTCCCCCGCCCACCCCGAGCGGCGGATCGCGTGGCCTATCACGCCGCGGCCGCGATCGCCGCCAACGACGTGGTCGCCCTGCTGTCGCTCGGCGTCGAGCTGTTCGCGGCGATCGGCTTCGATCGTCGCACCGCGATCCGGGCCCTGACGCCGCTCGTGCGCGGCGTCGTGGCCCAGATCGAGCACGGCGGGCTGCGCGCCGCGCTGACCGGTCCCGCGGCACGCGGTGATGCCGCGACGCTGATCGCGCACTTGCGCCGGCTGGCCCCGCTCGGCGCCGAGGATGCCGAGGCACACCGGCTGCTGTCGCGCCGCCTGGCGCGGCTCGCGCGCGACGAGGCGTTGCTCGCGCCCGCCGACCTGCGCCGCCTGCTGCGCGCCACGAGTCGGCCTCCACGGCGCCGCCGCTGATCGCCGCCTTCGATCCACGCGACGCGCTGCGGAAGGTTGGCGTCCCCAACGGGATTCGAACCCGTGTCGCCACCTTGAAAGGGTGGTGTCCTAGTCCGGCCTAGACGATGGGGACATCGCACTCGGGTCGCGGCGGGCTGCAGACTAGCGAAGGCCGCGCCGCGCGGCAAGCGGTCGCCGAGCGATGAGCGGTGAGCCGTGGTGGATTCGAACCACCGACCCTCAGCTTAAAAGGCTGGTGCTCTACCCCTGAGCTAACGGCCCATGCGGCTCGGACGCAATCCTAGCACGCGCGCCGGTCGGATCCGGGACTTCGCGCGCGCCGGCGAGCGCGTCCGCGAGCCGATCAGCGGCCGAGCTGGCGCGCGAGCCACGAGCCGGGACGCACCAGGCTCTGGCCGCGCTCCGGGCCGACGCCGGCGAGCGCGACCTCCGCCCCCACGATCTCCTCGATGCGTCCCAGGTAGCGCCGCGCCGCCTCCGGCAGCGCGTCCCAGGCGCGGATGCCGGTCGTGTCCGAGCCCCAGCCGGCGAGGGTCTCGAACACCGGCTCCATCGCACCCGCGACGGACGGCGGGACCGTCGGCGTGCGACGGTCCGCCACCCGGTACTCGACGGCGATGCGGACGGTGTCGAACGCGTCGAGCACGTCGAGCAGCGTGACGCAAATGCAGTCGAAGCGATTGATGCGGTTGGCGTAGCGCGCGGCCACGCCGTCGAACCAGCCGCAGCGGCGCGGCCGGCCGGTGGTCGTGCCGTACTCCCGACCGCGCTCGCGCAGCCGCTCCCCGACCCCGCCCGGCCCGTCGTCGCACTCGGTCGGCATCGGCCCCGCTCCGACCCGCGAAGCGTAGGCCTTGAACACGCCGAGCACGCCGCCGATCAGCTTGGGGGCGAGGCCGAGCCCGGCGCACACCCCGCCCGCCATCGTGCTCGACGACGTGACGTACGGGTACCACCCGTGATCCAGGTCGAGCAGCGTTCCCTGCGCTCCCTCGAACAGCACGTTCGCGCCGCCGTCGATCCAGTCGTTGAGCAGCATCGCCGTGTCCGCCACGTGAGGCGCGAGCCTCCGCCACTGCGCGTGCGCCCGCCGCGCCACGCCGGCCGCCGCCTCCGGCTGCTCCCCGGCGTCCCGCAGCCGGCGGCCGGCCGGGCCGTCGAGCATCCGCTGGATCCGCCGCTCCAGCTGGATCGGATCGGACAGATCGGCGACGCGGATGCCCCAGCGCGCGGCCTTGGCCTCGTAGGTCGGCCCGATGCCGCGCTGCGTCGTGCCGATGCGCGCCCCCGGATCGGCGCTGTTCTCGGACAGCGCGTCGAGCTGCTGCAACAGCGGCAGGATGACGTGCGCGCGATCGCTGATGAACAGCCGGTCCGCCAGATCGAACCCGGCCGCCGTCAACTGGTCCAGCTCCTCGATCAGCTTCTCGGGATCGACCACCGTGCCGTTGCCGATCACGATCCGCACCCCGGGGCGGAACACTCCGGACGGCACCTGGTGCACCGCGTGCCGCCGGTCGCCGATCGTCACCGTATGCCCGGCGTTGGGTCCGCCCTGGAAGCGGGCGACGACGGCGAAGTGCTCCGAGATCAGGTCGACGACCTTGCCCTTGCCCTCGTCACCCCACTGACCGCCGACGACGGCGATGTTCGGGACGCGCCGTCCGCCGCTCATCGTGCGGCGGCCCCGCGCGGCCTCGGCCGTGCCGGCGACCCGGGTCGCGACCGCTCGCTTGGGTCGTGCATCTTCCGCTGCTGGGAACGGGATCGAAGGCGCGAGTCGCCACGAGCCGAATCCCGGCGGATGATATCACGCGCGCCGCGTCCCGCGTCGTCGCGCCTGTGCTAGCATCCCGCGGCGTGAGCGCGTGGACGATCCTGCTCGTCGCCCTCGGAATCGCGCTGTTCGTCGAGGGCCTGCCGTGGTTCGTCGCGCCTTCCGGGATGCGGCGCGTGGTCGCGGCGCTGGCCCGGCAGGGTGACGCCTCGCTCCGCGCCATCGGCCTGGGGATGATGTCGGTCGGGCTCGCCCTCGCCTACCTGTCGCTGCATTGAGACCGACGGTGTCGCCGCCTGCCGCACGACTTCGCCACCCCGTGGCGCTCGACGGCGAGAGCCTCACGCTCGAGCAGCTGGAACAGATCGCGGACGGGCGGCCCTGCCGGCTCGCCGCGCCGGCGCGCCGGCGCGTCCACAGTTCGCGCCGCGTGGTCGAGCGCCTGCTGCGCGACGGCCGCGTGGCCTACGGCATCAACACCGGCTTCGGCCGGCTGGCCCGGGTGCGGATCGACGAGCAGGACCTGGCGCGGCTGCAGCGCAACCTCGTGCGCAGCCACGCTGCGGGGGTCGGCCCGCCGCTCGCCGAGCGCGTGGTGCGCGCGATGCTCGCGCTGCGAGCCAACTGCCTGGCGCGGGGCCACTCGGGGATTCGCCTGCCGACGCTCGAGCGGCTGCTCGACCTGCTGCGCGCCGGGATCCACCCGGTCGTGCCCGCCCAGGGGTCGGTCGGCGCCTCCGGCGATCTCGCGCCGCTGGCCCACCTCGCGCTCGCGCTCGTCGGCGAGGGCGACGTGTTCTATCGCGGGCGGCGCGTTCCGGCGCGGCGCGCGCTGCGGCAGGCCGGGTGCAGCCCCGTCCGCCTCGCGCCCAAGGAGGGGCTGGCGCTGATCAACGGCACTCAGCTGATGACCGCGATCGGCGCCCTGGCGCTGTTGCGTGCCGAGCGCCTCGCGGTCGCGGCGGACGTCGTCGGTGCGATGAGCCTCGAGGCGCTGCTCGGATCGCACCGTCCGTTCGACGTCGCGATCCACGCCGCGCGCCCGCAGCGCGGCCAGGCGACGTCGGCACGCAACCTGCGCCGCCTGCTGCGCCACAGCCCGATCGAGCGCTCGCACGCCGATTGCGATCGCGTCCAGGACTGCTATTCGCTGCGCTGCATGCCCCAGGTCCACGGGGCGGTGCGCGACACGCTGACCCACGTCCGGGCGGTGCTCGAGATCGAGACCAACGCCACGACCGATAACCCGCTGATCTTCGCCGACTCCGGGCGCATCGTCTCCGCCGGCAACTTCCACGGGCAGCCGGTGAGCCTGGCGCTCGACCACCTGGCGACCGCGGTCTGCTCGCTGGGCACGATCGCCGAGCGCCGCATCGAGCGGCTGCTCAACCCCGGACTCTCCGAGCTGCCGGCGTTTCTCGCGCACGAGCCGGGGCTCGACTCCGGCTACATGCTGGCGCAGGTGACCGCCGCGGCGCTGGTCTCCGAGAACAAGGTGCTGGCGCACCCGGCGAGCGTCGATACGATCCCGACGTCGGCCGGCACCGAGGATCACGTCTCGATGGGTGCGCTCGCAGCGCGCAAGGCGGAGCGGATCGTCGAGCACGTGGCCACGGTGCTCGCGATCGAGGCGCTGTGCGCGGCGCAGGCACTCGATCTGCGCCGTCCGCTGACCGCCGGCGCCGGCGTCGAGGCCGCCCGGCGCGCGCTGCGGCGCTCGATCCCGGCCCGCGTCGGGGACCGGGTGCTCGCGGGCGAGATCGCCGGCGCGCGGCGGCTGATCGACGAGCAGCGGCTGCGGCGGGCTGCGGAGCGCGCGGCGGGGGCGCTCGAGTGAGTGGTGGACGGCAAGGGGATCGAACCCTCGACCTCGGCGTTGCGAACGCCGCGCTCTCCCAGCTGAGCTAGCCGCCCACGTTCGATGGTGGGGCGTGCTGGATTCGAACCAGCGACTTCCACCGTGTGAAGATGGCACTCTACCGCTGAGTTAACGCCCCCACACGGCGACCCCTTATAGCACACGCCCCGCCTCGCCGCCGCGGGCTCCGCCGTTTGACAGCGCGAGCGACGCGGCACTATCCTCCGCTGCGGTAGCGTGATGGATCGTGCCCGCGTCGCCGTGCTGGTCGTGCTGCTCGGCGTTCTCCCCTGCGCTGTGCTGGGAGACGAAGCGTCGAGCGCGGAGGCGGCCCGAGCGACGGCCGCGCGTTTCCTCGACGCGCTGGTCGCCGGAGAGTCCGCGCGGCTGCGGCCGCTGTTGCCCCGCTACGGCAAGGTCAGCGCGAAGCTCGGACGCTTCGGCCCGGCGCAGGGCTCGTTCAGCGCGGGGCAGATCGAGGCGCTGTTCGCTGACTTCGGCCGGCACGGCGCCGTGCGCTCGTTCGCCGTCGAGCACGTCGATGTCGCCTCCTCCCGCTACGCCGCGGTCCGGGGCCGCGTCCAGACGGTCGATCGCGACGGCGTGCCGGCCCAGTGCGCGCTCCACCTGGGTCTCGAGCCCGAGGACGGCCGGTGGGTCGTGAGGGAGATCCGGGAAGACCCGCCGTGAGCCCCGGCGCGTGCCGCCTGTCGCCGCGCGCCACGCTGATCGTCCTGCTCGCCGGACCCGTGCTCGTGGCGCTGGCCGCGTCGGTCGCCGCCCGCCTCCCCGCCTTCCGCAACGACGACCGCGATCTGGGGCGGCGCGGGCGCCAGGTCGAGGCCCGCTTCCGCAGCCTGCTCGAGGCCGCCGCGGCCCGGGCGACGCTCGCCCGGCACGCCTCGCCCGAGCACGCCTTCGACCGTCGATCCGATCCGCTCGGGAGCCGACTCGAGGGGGTGGCGATTCACGAGCCCGGGCGGGGCATCCTCGACTGGCAGGGAACGCCGGCGGAGCCGCCGGCGGGGCTCTTCGATGGTGAAGCCCCGAGCTGGAGCGTGCGCACCGATGGCGCGCGGACGCGCCTGCTGGCTCGCTCGGCGCGCGACGCCGGCGGACGGGTCGGCGTCGCGTCGTACGTGCTCGACTCGGCTGTCGAGCACGGCCTCGCCTTCGAGCAGCTGTTCGGCCGCGGCGTGCGCCGCGGCATCTTGTTCCGGGTCGAGATCCTCGACACCTCCGTGGATCGTGCCGCTCCGCCTCGAGCGCCGACGTCGGAGCGCGTGGTCTCGTTGCGCTCGCCGTCGGGCGAGCCGCTCGCGCTCGCGCGGCTGCAGCCGCTCGCCCCCGACGTGCTCCGCATGCGGCTTCGCGAGCGTGCTCTGGCCTGGGGCGCGGTGCTTTTCACGTTGTCGTCGCTGCTGCTGTTCCGCTGGACCGCGATCGTCGTCCGCCCGAGCGGCCTGCTCCTGACGCTCGGCTCGCTCGCCGCGCTCCGCGCGCTCCTCGTCTGGCAGGCCGTCCCCGCGCGGTTGCTCCCGCGCCCGACCGGGGCTCCGGCGATCTACGGCTCCCCGGCGGCCTGGGGGCTCGTCGCCTCGCCCGCCGACCTGCTGCTCACCGGCGCGTTCCTCTACTTCGCCTGCCGCGTCGTCGCGCGCTCGCTGGTCTGCGCCGCGGTACGCCGGCGTGGGATCGCGACGACGCTGACCGCCGTCGCCGCCGCGGCCGCGACCGCGACCGGCGTGGCCTTGTTGATCTCCGTGGCGCGGAACTCCGGCGCCCCGCTGCTCGAGCGGCCGGCTCCGTTCGAGTGGAACGGCCGGCTGCTGCTGTGGATCGGGATCATGCTCGCCCTGCTCGGAGCCGCCGAGCTGTGGGGCGCGCTGCCGGCGGTGCTGCGCCTGTGGCGTGCGGACCGCGGCGCCCTCCTGCGCCGGCTTCCGACCGCGCTCGCCGTCGTGCTGCTCGTGGTTCTGGCGGCCGTGTTGCTCGATCGCGAGAGCGAGCAGGTGGCGATCGAACAGCTCCGGCACGGGTACGCGCCGCAGGTGCTGGAGCAGGGCGCACGGCGCCGTGTTGCGCTCACCACGGCGATGCGCGAGATCCGCGACGATCCGCACACCGCCCAGTTGCTGTCCGACTCGGCCGAGCGTGTCGCGCTCACGGCCTACGACGCGTGGCGCCGCAGCGAGCTGTTCCACTCCCGTCTGAAGTCCTCGATCGACATCTACGCCCCGGACGGAACGGCGCTCGCCCGCTTCGGCTTCGACCTCCCGCCGCTCGAGGAGAGCGTCGGGTGGGCGCCGGAGGAGAGCGCGTTCGGGGCCGGACTGGTCGAGGAGACGTTCCGGCTCGGGATCGCCGACGAGCGCCGCCTGCTGCACCTCGCGGTCCCGATCCACTCCGGCGGACGGCTGCTGGCCGTGGCGGTGGGCCACGTGCTGGACGAGCCGGACAACCTGCCGTTCCTGCCCGCGACGCAGCCGTACCTGGCGGCGCTGGGCGCCGGCGCGCCGGCGGCGGCCGGAGCGCTCCCCGGCGGGCCCCAGTACGTCCTGTACGACGATCTCGGCGCCGTGGTCCTGACCACCCTGCGGCGCCCCCCCGCCGCGGCCGAGATCCTGCGCGGGCCCCCCGATCGCATCCTCGCGCTCTCCGTCGGCGAGGCGCGGTTCCACGGCTGGCCGCTGCGCGAGGCCCGCCGGCTGCACCTGTTGCTCGCCCCGCGACGCCTCGCGCTCGAACGCGTCGCGACCGCGATCCGTCTTTCCCTGCTGGGGCTCGGGCTGTTGCTCGCGCTCGAGCTCGGGCCGCGGCTCGCGCGCCGCCGGGCCGCGGCCGAGATCGTGCTGCTCGTGCGCGGCTCGTTCCAGCGCAAGCTCGTCGCCGCGCTGCTCCTGGCCTCGGTGCTGCCGCTGATCGGTCTCGCGCTGTTCCTGCGCGGTTTCATCGAGCGGCGCGCCGAGCAGGAACTGGGAGCGGCGGCGGTGCAGTTCGTCGGCTCGGCGCGTCGGCTGGTGGAGGACCTGTCGGCGCTGCCGGCGGAGGATCTGTCCGAGGCGGGCGCGCCGGACGACGTGCTGCTGCACTGGCTGAGCGAGGTGGTCGGCCAGGAGATCCACCTCTACCGCGGCGGGCTGCTCGAGGCCAGCTCGAAGCGCGAGCTGTTCGCCTCGGGGCTGCTGCCGCCGCGCCTCGACGGCCGCGTCCAGCGCCGCATCGTCGACGAGGGACTGCCGGCGACGGTGCTGTCGGCCGTGCTCGGCGGCCTGCCGATCCCGGTGGCTTACGCTCCCGTCCGCTCCGCCGCCGCCGGCCCCGGCGACCTCGTGGTGGCCGTGCCCCTCGTGCTCGAGCAGCGCGAGATCGCCGAGGAGGCCGGACGCATCGGCGAGATGATCCTGCTCGCGACCGTGGCGCTCGCCGGGCTGCTCGCGGTCGCCGCCTCGCTCCTCGCGGGGAGCGTCGCGCGTCCGGTTCGCGAGCTGGTCGAGGCCACGACCCGCATCGCGGGCGGCTCCTACGCCACGCGCCTGGAGCCGCGGACGCGCGACGAGGTGGCCGCTCTCGTCCGCGGCTTCAACACCATGGCCGCGGCCCTCGGCCAGCAGCGCGCCGACCTCGAGCGCCGGCGCGACTACATCGAAACGCTGCTGCGCCACGCGACCACCGGAGTCGTCTCGCTCGACCCGCGAGGGCGGATCGTCACGCTGAATCCCGCCGCCGGCCGGCTGCTCGGCGGCGGCCCCGGCCTCGCGGTCGGCGCCGAGCTCGTCCCGGTCCTGCGCTCGTCGGCCGAGCTGCAGCCGCTCGCCGCAGCACTCGACGCCGACGAGAGCCGCGGCGCGGACGGCGTCGAGGTCGACCTGCAACGCGGCCAGGAGCCACGGCGCCTGCACCTCGTCCGCGTCGAGCTCAGAGGCGCGGCCGGCGACACCGTCGGCACGATGCTGCTGATCGACGACGTGACCGACCTGATGCGCGGAAACCAGCTCGCGGCGTGGGCCGAGATGGCGCGCGCCATCGCGCACGAGATCAAGAACCCGCTGACGCCGATCCAGCTCTCCGCCGAGCACCTGCGGCGGCTGTTGCGCGACCGCCGGCACGAGCTGGGGCCGGAGGAGGAGGCCTGCCTCGAGACGATCGCCAAGCAGGTCCGGGCGCTGTACGAGATCGCCGGGGAGTTCTCGGCCTACGCCCGGCTCCCCGACCTCGCCCCGGAGCCGACCGACCCCCGGGCCTTCCTGCGCTCGGTGATCGAGCCGTATCGCGCCGCGCTGCCGCCGGGAATCGCGGTCGAGGAATCGTACGCCGAGACGCCGGCCATCGACGCCGACCGCAAGGTCCTGGCGCGCGCCGTGGTGAACCTCGTCGAGAACGCGCTGCAGGCGATGGACGGAACCGGCGTCTTGCGTCTCGCGGTGCGGCCCGGGCCCGAGCCGGGCACCGTCGACCTCGTCGTCGGCGACAGCGGCCCGGGGCTCGATCCCGCCGTCGAGCGCCGCCTGTTCGAGCCCTACTTCTCGACCAAGAGCTCGGGCACCGGGCTCGGCCTCGCCATCGCGCGCCGCGCGGTCGAGGCCCATCGCGGGCGGATCCTCGTCGCGAGCGTCCCCGGGCGCGGCGCGAGCTTCACGCTCCGGCTGCCGCTTTCCGGCTCCGCGGCCGGCTGAGCGTTCCGGCCCGCCCGCGCTCCGCGCCGAGCGGGCCTCGGTTATACTCCCGGCATGGCGCGGGACGGCAGCGGCGGCGAGCGTCAGGTGCCGTGGTACGCCGACGGACTGCGCTTCGAGTGCCAGCCCGACTGCGGCGCCTGCTGCACGAACCACGGCGACTGCGAGTACGTCTACCTGGAGGACGCGGACGTCGCCCGGCTGTCCGGCCACTTCGCCCTGACCGCCGCCGAGTTCCGCGAGCGATTCACCCGCGTCGAGGAGGGCTGGACGGTGCTGCGGATGGAGGGCCCGGCCTGCCCGTTCCTCGCCGGAGCGCGCTGCTCGGTCTACGCCGCGCGGCCGGCGCAGTGTCGCAGCTTCCCGTTCTGGAAGGAGAACCTCCGCTCCCCCGCCGCGTGGAACCGCGTCGCCTCGTTCTGTCCGGGGATCGGCCGCGGCGCGCCGCGCCCGCTGGTCCAGATCCGCGCCGATCTCGGCTCGCGCGACGCGTGATGGAGGAGATCCTCCATTTCATCGGGGGCGAGCGGGTCCCCGCCGCGTCCGGCGCGTTCCTCGACAACCTCGAGCCGGCGACCGGCGCGGTCTACTCGCGCGTCGCCCGCGGCGACGGACCGGACGTGGAGCGCGCCGTCCGGGCCGCGCGGAAGGCGTTCGGTGCGTGGTGCGCGACGCCGGTCGAGCAGCGCGCGCGGCTGTTGCTCGACGTGGCGGCGCGGATCGAGCGTGACCTCGAGAGCTTCGCCCGCGCCGAGTCGGTGGACAGCGGCAAGCCGCTCTCCCTGGCGCGCACGCTCGACATTCCCCGCGCCGTGGCCAACCTGCGCTTCTTCGCCACCGCGGTCCTGCACTTCTCCTCGGAATCCCACGCCAGCGATTACCGCGCGCTGAACTACACGCTGCGCCGTCCCCGCGGCGTGGCCGGCGTGATCTCGCCCTGGAACCTGCCGCTCTACCTGCTGACGTGGAAGGCCGCGCCGGCCCTCGCGGCGGGTTGCACGGTGGTGGCCAAGCCCTCGGAGCTGACGCCGAAGACCGCCGCGCTGTTCGCCGACGCCTGCCGCGACGCCGGGCTCCCGCCGGGCGTGCTCAACATCGTCCACGGCACCGGGCCCGAGGCCGGGGCGGCGCTGGTGCGGCACCCGGAGGTCCCGACGCTGTCGTTCACCGGGGGCACCGTGACGGGCGGCGAGATCGCGCGCCAGGCGGGCCCGCGCTTCAAGAAGCTGGCGCTCGAGCTGGGGGGCAAGAACCCGACGATCGTCTTCGCCGACGCCGACCTCGAGGAGGCGGTCGCGGCGAGCGTGCGCGCCGCCTTCTCCAACCAGGGTCAGGTCTGCCTCGCGGGCTCGCGCGTCTTCGTCGAGCGTCCGATCTACGAAGCGTTCGCCGAGCGCTTCGTCGCCCTCGCGCGCGGGCTCCGCCTGGGCGACCCGCTCGACCCGCGGACCGAGCAGGGTGCGCTGATCTCGCGTGCGCACCTGGAGCAGGTCCTGGCCTGCCTGCGCCAGGCCGAGACCGACGGCGGGCGGATCCGCTGCGGCGGCGGCCCCCCCGCCACGCTCCCCGAGCGCTGCCGCGGGGGGTTCTTTCTCGAGCCGACCGTGGTCACCGACCTCCCCGCCGCCTGCCGGACCAACCGCGAGGAGGTGTTCGGTCCGCTCGCGACGCTGCTGCCGTTCGCCGACGAGGCCGAGCTGTTGCGGCAGGCCAACGACACCGCCTACGGTCTCGCGGCCTCGATCTGGACCGAGGACCTGTCGCGGGCCCACCGTCTGGCCGAGCGCATCGACTGCGGGGTGATCTGGATCAACTGCTGGCTGGAGCGCGACCTGCGGGTGCCGTTCGGGGGCATGAAGCACAGCGGCGTCGGCCGCGAGGGGGGGGTCGAAGCGTTGCGCTTCTTCACCGAGCCGAAGAACGTCTGCATCCGTTACCGCGACGCCGCTCCGGGAGATGCGCCGGCATGAGCGATCGCCCGGACGAGATCACGAGCCGCCGGGCCCCGGAGCCGGTCGGCCCGTTCCCGCACGCCCGGCGCGTCGGGACCCTGCTGTTCCTGTCGGGGATCGGGCCGCGCAGCCGCGGCAGTGGCGAGATCCCGGGCACCAGCCTGGACGCGGCCGGCGAGGTCGTGTCCTACGACATCGACGCGCAGTGCCACGCGGTGTTCCGCAACGTGCGCACCGTGCTCGAGGACGCCGGCTCGAGCTGGGAGCGGATCGTCGACGTCACCGTCTTCCTGACCGACATGCGGCGGGACTTCCCCACCGTCAACCGGCTGTGGGCCGAGTACTTCCCGGGCGAGCGCCCGGCGCGTACGACGGTCGAGGTCAACCGCCTGCCGACTCCGATCGCGATCGAGCTGAAGGTGGTGGCGACGGTCGGCTGAGCGGGCCGGGCCCCGCTCGGTCCCGCTCCCGCGAGTCGTGGAGCACCCGGTGGTCGATGCGCGTCAGGGAACGACGGCGTAGAAGAACGCCTGGCCCGCCGGCGGCGTATCGATCCACTGCGATCCCGTCGTGGAGCCGAGCGCGTTCCCCGCGGCAACCACCGCCGACGGATCGGTCGAGCGGTAGACGGTGAAGCTCAGCGGGCAGCCGTACCAGTCGAGCGTCACCTCGCCTGTGCCCGGTCCGCGATCGACGTGGAGCAGAACGCCGTCGCGCGGGACGCGGTGCGCCGCCCACAGGATCGCGTTCGCCATCACCTGGAAGTTCGGTCCGTCGACGTCGAGCGCGTTGGGCTGGTACTCGCCGGGCTGGTAGGCGACGACCACGCCCTGCCAGTCCGCGCGGCGGTGCGTGAAGCCGAGCAGGTGCGTCGATCCGTTCTGCACGTAGTTGCTGCCGAACAGGACCTCGATCTGCCCCGCCGCGGGCAGCAGCTCGAACACGAGGTACCGCTCGTCCGGAGTGTTGTTGAAGAACGGATAGGTCCCCGCAGGAACTCCTCGGGGGAGATCGGAGTAGGCGACGCTGCCCGTGGAGTCCACGCCGTTGCAAGCCACGAAGTGCTGCGGTGCGACTGCGATCACGTTCTGGCCCTGCGTCGTGTTCCACACCACCGCGCCGCTCGCCGCGCCGCCGATCAGCGCCTGCATCCCCTCCTTGCCCGCGGTCTGGTAGGAGCCGTGGTGGAACGACACCACGCCGCCGCCATCCTCGAGGAACTGCTCCACCGCGGCCGTGAACGCGGCCTGACGCCCCACGGAATCGGGGCCTGCGTTCGGGATGCGATGGGCGAAATAGAGCAGCACGTCGTAGACGGCCGGATCACCCCGCGACACCGCAAGCAGTGCCGTCGCCGTCTCGATGCTGTTCGTCGGGATCTCGACGATGCCGTCGAGCGCCAGGCCGGCGCCCGGCCCGCCGAGCGCCGCAGAAATGTCCCCGGGCTGCGTCAGCTGCTCCGGCGGGAGGCCGTGCGGATTCACCTCGTCGCTGACGATCAGGATCCTGAGCGCCTCGTGGGGTGGCAGCTCGGGAGCCGCGATCGCGACCGTGGCCGTGACCGTGGCGGCCAGCACCACGCCCCGCACCCAGGGACCCGCGCTATGGAAACGTGGCATGCCTCGGACGCTTTCCGACGCAGCGGAGGCCTCCGCTCGCTCTCGGCGGGTGGATCGCGACCAGGATCCGCATCGCGCCATTGCAGCGCAGGCGTTCCAGGACCGCTTTCTTACTACCGCTGCGGGCAGACAACAGAGACCTGCGACCTGCGGGTCGTCACATTGAAGGAACCGTCGGTGGCCTGGAAGCTGACCGTCGTCTTTCCGAGGCCGAAGAGGATCGGCGCGTCGTTCGTGAGCACGACCTCTCCACAGCGATCCGAGGCCCTCGCCGCGGCGAGCCAGGCCACGATCTCGTCGTTCGATGCCGGCACACCGTCGGGCCCGAGGCATCCGAGCACGAGCGGCGCCGGTACGCTCAAGAGGGGTGGTGTCGTGTCCGCGACCGTCACGTTCAGGGAATCCTGGTCCGTGCCACCCTTGCCGTCGGAGACGATGAGCGTGAAGCCGAACGTACCGAGCCGGAGCGTGACCTCGACGATCGACGTCGCGCCGACCACCGACCCATGCTCGTCGATCCACTCGTAGGCGAGACCGTCGCCATCCGGATCCGTGGACCCCGACCCATCGAGGGTGACGGGCGTGCCGGCGGTCGCGCTGCACTCCGCGGTGAAACCTTCACCCGCGTCCGCAAGCGGCGGCTGGTTTCTGCCGAGCCCCGAAAACTCGTCCGCTCCGATGTCGACGATGGCGTCGCCGTCACCGTCGCCATCGATGACTCGGGGATCTCCCTCCAGATCGGTGGCCGGTAGACGAATGGGCGGCGCGGGGTTTCCCGCGTCCACCGCCGGCGAGGCGGCGAGCAGACGATAGTCGCCGGCTCCGGGATCCCGGAAGGCCGGGTCCAGGGAGATGTTGCCGAAGGTACCCGTGGGATCGACGGGAAACAGGGTCGATTCGTAGTTCGTGGTGTGCCCGAAGACGCAGGAGTACGTCACCGTCGCGATCAGGGCGTCTCCTCCCACCGGAGGGCCGCCGACTCCGAAGCACTGCGGCGACGACTGGCAGGTGTTGTCGGCCACGATCGTGCCATCGAGGACCAACCGGCTCTCGCCGAGTTCCCTGTTGCCAGGCAGGCAACCGTAGTAGGTGACCGCCTCGGCTTCGATCCCGCCGACGAAGCCCTCCGGACCGATCGAATTGCCGGTGACCGTACCCTGGGAGATCGCGACGGTCGCAACGGCGTCGCCGAAGGTCAGGGGGAGCACCAGGATCCCGCCGCCGATGACGTCGACGAACGGGTCGGCGGCGGTCGCGAAGTTGTCGGCGACGAGGTTGTTGACGAAATCGATGCGGGAGTCCGCCGGAGCCGCGTTCGGCCCACAAACACCATGGCTGAACTCGTCGGCGTCGGCGATCGGGATCAGCAACGCTCCACCGGCTCCGAGACCGGAAGTGTTGCCCTGGATCACGTTGCTGTCGACGGCGAGCAGGAGCATCGCCGCGTCGTCCGACGTCGTGCGCCGGATATCCGAGATCGCAGCGATCCCGCCGCCGTCCTGCCCCGCCTCGTTCCCGGTCACGGTGTTCCGGCTCGCCGTCAGCCGCACGCCGTGGCTGCTCGGCAAGCCCTGTCCCAGGTAGTTGGCCTCGGTCAAGAGTTCGAGCCCTCCGCCGTTGCAACCAGCGCTGTTTCCCGTCACCATGTTGTCGAGGATCTCGACCTCGTGCAGGCCCGCGACGAAGGGCCGGGCTCGCGCGGAGATGCCCCCGCCGTGCAAGGTCGTGGAGTTGCCGCTCCCTGCCGCGCTCGTGCACCTGGCGCGGGCCTCATCGAAGGTCGCGCCGGGCGGCCCCTCGCCTCCGATGCAGTTGTCGCTGATCGAAACCGTGTCCCTCCCGATCCCGAACGTCACGACGTAGATCCCCCCGCCGTAGCCCTCGGTGAACTGCGGCGTGTCGACGATCGAGTTGCCCGAGATCAGGTTCTCGGTGATCGTCGCGACCGCGTCCCGATCCTGCTCCGAGGCGGTGAAGACGAACAGGCCGGCGCCGTTGGCGGTGTAGGCGACCTGCGCCACGCAGGGTCCCGTGTTCCCCGGGCAGAGCGGATTGGGCAACAAGCCGCAGACGATCGGATTGGCCGGGTCGGGGCTGTTCTCGCAGAACGAGGTGCAGGGGTCGCGGTTGACGTTCTCGGCCGTGTTGTTGCGGATCTCGTTGCCCCGGATCTCGACCCGGTCGGTGGTCGCGCAGCCGGCGCTGGCGACGCTCGTCACCGCGGCGAAGATCCCGCCGCCGTCCCCGCCGCCACAGGGCTGGGCCGGCGCGAGGCAGATCTGGCATACGGCCAGTGCGGCGCCGGGTGGCGCGGCAGCGTGGTTGTCCGTGATCCGGTTGTCGGCGATCACGGCGTCGACGTTGACCTCGTAGTAGCAGCCGGCGGTCAAGAGGTAGACCCCGCCGCCCAGCTCCGACTCGTTGCCGGTGATGACGTTGTTCGTGATCGTCACCTCGC
>Ga0187892_10001174_pt1 | contig 62116 bp, 59 predicted proteins | sample MA1701073metaG_FD_139345 | JGI IMG/M metagenome (GOLD analysis project Ga0187892, IMG submission 139345) | Bio-ooze microbial communities from a basaltic lava cave in the Kipuka Kanohina Cave System on the Island of Hawaii, USA - MA170107-3 metaG ... | reverse complement strand
CCACGCCGATCACCTCAACACGCCGAGAAAGATCACGCGGCCTGCTGATAACGCCATTCTGTGGCGCTGGGACTCCGATCCGTTCGGTACCGATGCGGCGAATGCAGATGCCGATGGCGACACCGTCGCGTTCGCGTTCAACCTGCGGTTCCCCGGACAATACTTCGATGCGGAAACTGGACTCAACTACAACTACTTCAGAGACTACGATCCGGCGGTCGGGAGATACACCGAATCCGACCCCATAGGGCTAAGGGGTGGAGTAAACACCTATGCATACGTAGCTAGCAATCCGATAACTAGCTTCGACGTCCTCGGACTCATTCCGACGACGGTCAATCCGAGACCCGGAACGAACGGAGTTTGCTGCGTGAGAGGAGTGATGAGAGTTTGCTTGGACGATCCGCGGAACAAGGACTGGAAGTGCTCAATCATCCAAGAATCCTTCAAAGTGCACGAAGGCTCGCATTTCAGTGAGTTCCAGCGTTTGAATCCCGGCATCTGCGCTGGCACGACAAAAAAATATGCTATCTCTTACACAGAAGAAAATGAGCGACGCGAAACCGAATGGAGCGCATTCAATAAACAGTTCGAATACATCGCCGATCGCAGTCGTAACGTCTGCCTTGGCCCAGTGTGCGAAAAGGAGATCCCCAGATACATCAGGTGGATTCTGGAAGAGGCCATCCCCGCAGTGATGAGAGGGACATAGGACGATTAGTGACGACGCATCGTTCTGTGGCGACGAGGGAGTACTACATGCTGCTGCGTACGATTAGTGCCTTGCTGCTGTTGGCTGCGATCGTTTCCTGCTCGCAGACGTCGATATCGGGTAACAGATCGCGCGTCGAAGCGTATGGACTTGCTGTTGAGTTTCGACCCGTCTGTCATGAACGTCAGATCCATCTCGAAGGTTCCATCGAAAACACCACGGATCACCCGCTCTCCCTGGCGAGTGGGGCGTTTCCTTGGGAGTACGACCTCCTCGGTTCTCGGTTCGAAGCTACATCATCTAAAGGAAGGCTCCGGCGCGATGAAACAGCGCCGTTGAGTCAGATCGTTGGCCCTGTGCAACTCGCAGCAAGAGAGAAACAATCCGGGACCACGCCCGTTAGTTCCATTTTTCCAGACATGATGCAAATGCTGAAACATACACCGGTAATCGTGCGGTGGAAGTACACGCTATCCCGGGAACGAAAGCAATTCATCGAAGGCGCTGTCGAGATACAAACAGACTCTTGCAGGTCGTAATAGACTCCGAATCCGGGAAGAGCGTCTGATCGGCGAGTCCGGCTGGCAAGGCGCTCTCGTCCAGTAGATCGTTGGCAGCCGATTCAGAATCAGCCGGGGGGGGGTAACAAAATACGAGCTGGTAACTGCAGAACACACCTCAACGCATTGGGTGTTCGTAGTTTAGGGAAGAGAGCAGTTCGTACGAGGATAAAAAGGCTGGGATTGTCGCGTGTGCTCGAAACGACATGAGCTGGGCTAACCCCAATCACGACTGCGCCAAGGGTTACTTCGCATCATGGAAAATGACGCCCAGCGTCAACCGCTCCCCCGACCGAACCGTGCTCACACCATGCCGCATCGTCGTGCGGAAGTAACCGCGCTTGCCCAATCGCGGCCTCTGGTTCACCGCAAAGACAACCGCGTCGCCCTGCTTCAGAAATATGACTTCCACTCGTGACTGCATGCGCGGCCGCTGCTCGACCAGCACGAACTCGCCGCCCTCGAAGTCGCGTTCCGGCTCGCTGAGCAGGATTGCGACCTGCAGCGGGAAGTACATCGAGCCGTAGAGATCCTGGTGCAGGCAGTTGTAGTCGTCGGCTCCGTAACGAAGAACCAGCGGAGTAGGGCGCTTCTGGCCCGCTGCGTGGCACTGCTCGATGAACTCGGCGTGCTTCGTGGGGAAGCGCTCGTGCTTGCCGAGCTGCTCGTTCCAACGGTTCGCTCCCACCGCGAGCTCGGGATACAGATTCTTGCGCAATGATGCGACGAGGCCAGGGAGCGGGTAACTGAAGTACTTGTATTCGCCGCGCCCGAAGTTGTGCTTCTCCATCACGATGCGGCTGCGGAAGCCCTCATCGTTCGGATAGAGGCGGCGGATTTCTTCGCATTCACGAGGCGACAACAAGCCCGGCAGGCGCGCGAACCCCTGCTCGTCGAGCTGGTCGTGAACAGCCTTCCAATCTACAGGCTTCGATGCTCCATCCATCGGCCTACGTTAGCTTCGAGCTGCGCTCGCCGCTTCCCGGATCATGCGATGCAATTCAGGGGCGCGGTAATTCAGGCGCGACGCGTCATCGCCATGAAGGATGGGAAATCACTCCTGGTTCGCCGCCAGCCACTCTTCAAACTCTTCCACCGACTTCACGAACAACGCGCGATACACCACGTCCATCGCGTGACTGCCCGGCGTCTGCAGCGCCTCGCGATAGATACCAAGCGTCCGCTCCGCCCAGTCGCGAGCGGCTACGGGGCCGTCGCGCTGGGTGATGAACGCCATTCGTTCCGCCTCAGGGCGCGCGTTGGCGAGATCGGACATCGAGAGCCTCCCTCTCAGTGATGACGCGGCTCGGGCGGCTGCTGCTTATCCGGAGAACCGGACTGCCGCTGTGACGCGCCTTCTTCCTGCTGCTTCGCGCCGACGTCGTGCGGTTTCGTGCCTGTTTCGAGGAAGCTCTTCAGTCGCACCAGGTCCTCATCCATCTCGCTCTTCGGGTCGGCGCCGAAGAGTTGCGCGACGACGTGACCTGGAGCGCCGGCGGGCGGCGCGTAGCTCATTTTCACGTCCAGGAGCGTGCCGCCGTCTGCCGTCGGCTCGACACGAATCGTGCCGGCGTGATCGACGGTCGAGCCCGGGAGTGAACACCAGGAGATCACGCGATCGGGCTCGTAGCGCGTCGTGATCGAATCCCATTCGACCGGTACGCCAGCGGGACCCGCAACGACCCAGTGCGAGTGGCCCTCACGGTCCTGTCGCACCTCGCGCACGTTGCGCATGAACTGCGGGAAATTCGTGTAGTTGGCGAGCGCGCGGAACACGCGTTCGACCGGCGCATTCACGCTCAGGCTCTTGCCGACGATGATCCTTCCATGTCGCGGGCGACCCGCGATGTCACTCAGCGGCTGGTTTACCAGGCTTCTCGTCAGCAGCGCCGTGCCCCCGCTGACCTTCAGAAACCCCAGCACCCCACGGGACCGTATTCCACTCAGCAGCAACACTCCGCCGAGCACGCCAAAAAGCAGCTGGGCGCCTGGCGGCCAGCGCTTGCGCGGCTCCGCGTCCGACTCACGCTCGCGCGAGCCACCGCCCTGCAGCGCCGGGACTCCTTCCGCGGACTGATAGCCGGACAGATAGTCCTGTACATCCTGCACGCCGCGCACCGATCGTACCGTATCGATCAGGTCCTGGCGCTCGTCGTCGAGAATGGCGCCGCTGACCAGCGCGCGCCCTTCGTGCACGCGCACATCGATGGCGCTCGGATGGGAGACCACGCGACCAATCGCGGAGCGAACCCTTTCGACGACGATCTCGTCGTCTGTCCAGGTGTCGCTCCGCATGGCCGCCCGGGTGCGGCGGCGACGGCCGCTGACCGGATCGAAGAACCAGGTGGCGACGGCGGCAAGCGCGGCACTGGCAAGCGTTCGAGTGATGGCCATTGGCGTTCTCCCGTTTGAAAGAGCCCCTGTGCAAGAGCCAGTACGCCAGTGCGGCTGTGGCGTGGGTGACGTTGGTGCGACATTCAACAGGAGGCCGAGTTCGTTTTCCCGCGATTGGGAAATTCCCGACCGCGAGCATGCGCTTATTCCGACGATTTCGGCCAATTAGCGCCTGTTGACTTTCGTCCGCGCCGAATAGTCTTCCCGGCGCGAGTGCTGCGCAGTTCGACAGTGCTCGCGGGCCGCGTGAGCGGCTATCTCAACCAAGGAGGACAGGATGGACACGGAACAGGTTTTCTCCCTCGAAGAGTTGGAGTCCAGGTTCGAATTGGAGGCACTGGTCGCCAGCGGTGCCGACGTGGTGCCGGACTGGTCTTGCGAGTGCAACATCAAGTTCTGGATGTAACTGCAAGGAGGCTGCAGGGGCGCCCGCCGCACGGCGGGCGCTCTCGCGAGAACAATGAAGGACAAGGTGCCACGGCTTCGCAACGATGTCTCGATCCGGCCCTTCGACGCAATCGATACCTGCGCCCGCTACGTCGTTGCCGTCGATGATCGTCACTTCGTCGTCAACGACGCTGTTGCTGCATTGCTCGAGGCGACACGCGACGGTGCTGGCACGGAAACTGTCGCGCGACGAGTATCCGGAATCCTTGGCCGTGTTGTAACACCTGCCCATGTCGCACGGGTCCTCGAGGATCAGGTACCGGAGTGCCTGTTCAGCGCGGGCGACGGGCGATCGGTCGCAACGCCAGTCCGGGCGCGCCTCCTCTTGCTGCGCGCCGGGCATCTGAAACCAGCGCTCGAGTGGATGGCCAGGCTTTTCGAGCCCGATCGGGTCTGGGTATCGCTGGCCTGCTTCCTGTCCGTCGAAGGGCTGCTCGCCTGGCAGCTCGGGTCGCGCGGCACAGAGGCAACGGTCGGCGCTTCCCCGCTGGGTGTGATCGCACTCGTCGTACTTGGTGTGCTCCTGCATGAGCTGGGACATCTGAGTGCCTGCCATCGATACGGCGCGCGTCATGGCGGCATTGGTCTTGGCTTCTACTGGTTCATTCCGGCGTTCTACGCGGAAGTGCATGGTGCGTGGCTGCTGACTCGCCGACAACGGGCAGTCGTAGATGCAGGCGGCGTCTACTTTCAGTGCGTGTACCTGTCGGTGCTTTCCGCTCTCTATCTGTGGCGGCCTTCGCCCACGGTCCTCATGGCGATCGCCTGCACCCACTTGCTGGTTCTGAACACGTTGAACCCCGTACTCAAGTTTGACGGGTACTGGCTCCTCAGTGATCTCACGGGCAGTCACAACCTGCACTTGCGCATCCGCGAGGCTGCGCGTCTCTGGTGGCGTCGTCTGTCGGGTGATGCCTCGGCCGCTTCGTTGTCACGAACGCAAATGCTTCTCGTGGGTTCGTTCCTGTTGCTGGCCCTCGCGTACTTCAGCTACGTCTTGTTCTTCCTGGGACTGCAACTGGCCAAGGGGAGCGCTGCCTTGGGCACCGCATGGGAGCAGCGAGAGGCGTGGTGGGGCATCGGTCTGAGATCGCTGTGGCTCATGCTGCTTGCGGGTGTGTCACTTGGCATTGCTTTCATGCTGGCACGAGCTACCTGCGGAATCGCTTCAGCAGGCGCGGCAGCACCGGTCCGCGACACCGCGAGGACCACTGATGCTCTGGCGTAACATGGAGGGGCCAACGCGCGCACTGGCAGTCGCCTACGCTGCTCGGCGAGTGCGAAACGCTGGCAGCAATCTTCTCCTGATTCTGCCCAGCACCGTTGGGGCGTTGCATCTCGCACGCACTCTGTGTGCTCGCGATGCCTGGCGCATCACCACCGGCACAGTCGTGGGACAGGCACGCTGGGGCTTGACCCAGCATCTGCGCACGCCAGGGCAGATCGTGCGCGAATTCTCCAACCAGCAAATCCTCTCACCACGCGTGATCAGCTTTCCCGACCAGCTCGCGGGGGAGGGCGACTCGTTCCTGCCGATCCCCTTCCTTGGCGAAGATCGCCGGTTCTCACTCCTCGAGGCGCTACTGGTCCTGCGGCACCGCCCACGCGTCTATGGGCTCCGCAGCTGCTCTCCGCGCGGCTGCTTTCGGCTCGTCGAAGTCAACTACCAGGATCTCGCAGTGCCTTCACAACACTCAACGCCCGCGCTGCTCATGCAGCGGTTGTTGTCGGTGCTCGAGTCGGAGCTTGCGCGCCCTCCCCGAGACTGGCTGGCCGCCAGCACGTTCGCGCTCAAGACGCCTGCCGGCTTCGAGAGTCACCTGCGCGAGGAGTTTCGCGAGATCGAATCCTTGCTCCGGTTGGCACTGTTTGCCGCCGGCGGAGAGAAGGAGATGATCCAGACACTGCTGGCTCGCCTGTCCGAAGCAACCAGCAACGCGCGGCGGGCTCGGCGAAAAGACACCACTTTCCATTGAGCGAACAACAATGCTGATGTTTCGACTCGCATTCCTGTTGCCTGGGCTTCTTGGGCTCTACGGTTGTGTTCATGTGCGGCTGGACGCTGCCAGCCTGCTTTCGGCGGATCAACGTCCGGAGACCGCCCGGCTCGAAGCCGGGTATCGAATCGAGCAGGGCATCATTGTTGATGACGGCCGGGTCGTCGGAATCACTCGTGCGTACCGCGCCGGTAACCGGGTCGTCATTCTCTTCTGCGGTGGCGACTCGTTCAGACGCTCCAGGGATGGCGGCGTCGTGCTCCAGGCACTCGCGCTCGATGCAGACGTCGTCCTCTTCGATTACCCGGGTTTCGGCGACAGCACCGGTACTCCTACTCCGGAGAACCTGGTGAACGCCGGTCGCGCCGTGCATCGCTTCATTGCTGGCTTGCCCGGCACAGCGCAGCAGCGACTGGTCGTCTACGGGTTTTCGCTGGGAGGGCTCGTCGCAGCCCAGCTGGCCCGTCATGTCTCAACGGATGGAGTTGTGCTCGAGGCAACCGCGCCAGACATATCCACCTGGGTCCGAACGCAGGTCCCGTGGTACGCCGCCCCATTTGTACGCGTGCACCTCGATGATTCGCTCGCCAGTGTGGATGGAGTGCGTCCACTGCGTTCGTTCGCTGGTCGCGTGCTGCTGCTGGCTGGTGGTAGCGATCAGCGCGCGCCTGCGTCGCTCTCACGTGACTACTACCTGCGACTGAGAAGCGCAGGGGTGAAGGCATCGCTCGTCATAGTACCGGGAGCCGCTCACGGTGGGATCCATCGTTCAGACCGGTTTCGCACGGCCTTGCGGCAGTTCCTCGCGGATCTTTGATTGCGAGCGGGGTCATGAACGTTCTCTTCGAAATGCTCGATGTACTGGCGCGCACCGGAACGTCGGTGCTGCCATTGCGGGCTCACGCCGGGTTACGCGCACAACGTGCGCTACGACGCCTGCGTCCGCTGCGGGTGATGGCCACTCGCGAACTGGCTACGCAGATACTGCTGTCGCAGTGGCGTTGCGGTCTTCTACTCCGATATCTCCGAGAGCTTCCTGCTCCGGGCCTGGAAGAATTTCTCCAGTCGCGTGTAAAGAGGGAAGGAGCGCCCCCCTGGGAGACGCTGAGCAGTACCGGACGACCCATTGTGCTTGTCACACCGCACTACGGTGCGTGCGTGGTTGGATGCCTCGCTGTAGCGCAGTGGCTCGAACGTCGACGGGCTCTTTCAATCTACTACGAGTTGCGGCAGCAGAACTCCGGCATCGACTCGATGTTGAGTCGCATCGCTCCGAGTGCGGAGCTGCTCAACGCCGATTTTGCGGGCTCAATTAACGCCCTGAGGACTTTGCGGCGCGGCGGATGCCTGGCGTTGATGCCGGACATGTATCTCGATGTCACTGCCACCGTCGCTGTGCCTTTCCTGGGATGCTGGATGCGAGTGCCAACCGGTGCTGCGTTCCTGGCGTTGAAATCTGATGCCCTGCTGCTGCCGGCTTATGCGATCCCGGAGCGTCAAATGCGAGTGACTGTACGCTTCAGCACTCCCATCGATTCGCGCAGCGTGCGTAGCGGTGACAGTGTGCAGGACAGGTTCATCCTCACCTGTCTGCTCTTCGCAGACATCGAACGCGCGGTTCGAAGCGCGCCCGAACATTGGCTGCAGTGGGAGCTGATGCCGCGAATCGCACGGCCGCTGACATTACCCGAATCGCTGTCGAGCGTTGAGCTCTGGTCAGCGCTGAAAGAGAGATGCCGCGCCTTTCCAGCGTTGTCGCGACACCTGCCAGAGCTTGCGGAAGCGCCGCTTGTGATGCGCGGCGTCGGAAGCAGGTTTGCTTAGACGTGTCTCTCCACTGGCGGCACGTCGATGTGTTCTGACTCTTCGTGAGAGCTCGCGGAACCGTCAGCCGAATCCTGCAGGAGCTGCTTGATGGCGCCTTGCGTGATCACAATGCTGCTGACGACGGCGGTCGCGAGCGCTGCCCAGGCTGCGTAGACGAGTAAGGTCTCGATCATGGTCGGCCCCCATGAAATGCGTCGCGCTCGCCGGGCGGGCCACCTTCCTTGATGTGCGCTTTTTCTGGCCTAGGCAGCTTGCCCGGGAGGCTGACTGCTTTTGTTGTCCGGGCTCGGAAGCTACTCCTGCGCTTGGCCGGGCGCAAGCAATGTCGCTTCGTACAGTGGTTGCACATACCGGGGACTGGATGGACGCGGGAGGGACCAATGCGGGAAGCTTTTCCGATCCCGGTCGAGATCTCCGTCGTGCCTCCGTTCACCGCCACCGCTACGCTCAATCACGTCGTTCATGAATTGCATCGGCCGTTGTTCGCGCGCTGCACGTCATGCAGCCACGCGCGGCGTCTAAGGCCGATGTCGCTCGCAGCCCGGTACGGTTGGGAGATTCGCATGGAAGAAATCGCTCGACGCCTGCGCTGCATCGCGTGCGGGTCGCGCGATTGCCAGGTGATCGACTTCGATCCGAAAGCGCCACCGCCACCCGTGTCTGCGCAGATCAGGAGTGAGTCGTTCAACCAGAGAGAGGCCGCACGCCAGTCGCGCCGGCGGCGATGACCTTGACGCCACGATGCAGGAAACCAGTGGACCTTGTGCTATGTTTTCCCGCAACGATCAGTCCCTGCTCGAGGTGGCCGTCAATGCCCGAGTTTCTGAAGGATTGGCTGAAGCAACAACCGTACTGGAGCCTTGCACTGCTCCTTGGCACCGCGCTGGTCGCCGCGCCTTTCGTTACGGTCACGAAGGATTTTTATTTCTCCACGCAGACCCCCACCAGCTACCTGCTGGTGACGATCGGCGTTTCACTGATCCTGCTCTCTATCGCGAGTTTCTCGATCTCGATGGTTACTTCCCGGGCGCCCACCTCCGGCGGCCTCGATCTCAGTTCCGTCGAAGAAAGGGAAGGAGTATTCAGCACGCGCGTCAGCGGCTGCGAGATCAGGGTCTGGGGAGGGCGGCTCGAAGACTGCGAACTGAGCGCTACGGGTGCCATTGTCCTTCCCGTCAATGAGTACTTCGATGACATCTGCGCTCATGATGCCAAGAGCGCATTGGGCGGCTTCGTCACCAAGGTATTTCCAGGTCAGGCCACGGAGTTCATCGAGCTGATGACGGCCGAATGTCGCGCGAGGCTCGGTGAACCGAAGCCACAACAGAAGACTGCCGACGCTTCGTGCCCCAGTTTTGGCCCGGGGCGATGTCTCCTCATCATGAAGCCGCTGGGACGACCGATTCCTACGGCGCTCGTCTCGACGACTACACAGCGCGCAGGGCAGGGGCACTCTGCCAGGATCTCGTACCTCTTCGATGCCATACGGGATCTGGTCAGCCAACTGGCGGATGCCCGGATCAACGAGGCCGTGATGCCGGTGCTGGGCTCCGGACACGGTGGCCTGGCTCAACCGCTTGCGTTCGTGGGTATGTTGCTGGCAATCGCAGAAGCGGCTCGCTATGGACAAGGCGCGCAGCGTTTGAAGCGCGTCGGGATCGTCGTGTTCAAGCCCGAAAAGAACGGCGCCTGGAAGGTAGATCCGGTGACCGTGAAGCGTGGGTTGGCGCTGGTGGGATCAAGTGGATGAGCGCCGCGGATCCCCACAACCTGCAGCGATTCATCGAAGAACAGGCCTCCGACTCATCCTACGACCGCGCCCACACGGAACTCACCGCCGGGCGCAAGCGCTCGCACTGGATGTGGTACGTCTTTCCGCAGATCGAAGGGCTGGGTTCCAGTTACATGGCTCAGAGATTCGCGATCCAGTCACGCGAAGAGGCGCAGGCTTATCTGGCGCACCCTGTCCTTGGCGCGCGACTCCGTGAGCTCACACGAATCGTGAATGGCATCGAGGGTCGCCGCATTGACGAGATCTTCCACGACCCGGATGACATGAAGTTTCGATCGTCGATGACGTTGTTCGCGGCTGCCACGGACGACAACGCGGAATTCAGGCAGGCACTCGAGAAGTACTTCGAAGGCAAACCGGATCCGCTAACCTTGCAGCGGCTGTGAGCCGCGCACGATCTGGCGGTCGAGGTCAGGCGACCTGACGGACCCTGAGCGGCCGGGACTGCATGCGCGAAACCAGCATCCAGCCTTCGACGAGCAGGTAGGAAAGAATCGCGAGCGGCACGCCGAGCACTGCCACGTAGGCGCCCATCATTCCAAATGGCCGGCTGAGCAGAACGCATAGCGTCAGGAATGCGCAGAGCGCGAACAGTCCGTTGTTGAATGTGAGCAGGCCGCTCATGAAACCGCGCGACGCCAACTGCCGCAGTTGCTCACCGGCGTCATTCGAAGCAATGCGGAACCAGCGATACCACAAGGCTGCAGCCACAATAGTTGCTGCTGCAGCGACGAGATAGGCCATCGCGTCCTGGATCAACATCACTTCGGACCATGCCCAGCCGGTAAGGAGCAGGAACAGGCCTACCGCGACCGCACAGATCCCGATGAGCGTGGCACGGTCAGCGTCGAAGCCTGCCGTGACTGAAGCGGCCTGAGAAGGCGCAGTTTCAGGGAACACGCTCGTCTCGGTCGCACCGGTTGAGAGGCGAGTGGTCGCGTGCGCGCGTTCGACCACCTGGCCACCGTGGACAACCTTCACGCTTGGCGCGCGCCGACGCATCAGTAGGTAGGCGATGACTGTGACGCTGGCCGCAGCGTTATACACCGCGAGCAACTGGCTCGCCGAGTTGCCGAACACGCCAGGCGTGATCAGCAGCCGCGGATTGCGCGCCAGCTCGGGCAGCATTTCGGAGACGGCGATCTCGTCGATCGCCGCGGAGGCAAGCACGTACCAGAAGATGTACGCGACGACGTAGGCAACGAACAGCATGAAACTCATTGACCGCGTTGCTTCGTTCGCGTTCTGGCGACACGTCATGCGCGGACGCGCAGCATCCGCCTGCGAGGTGAATTGAAAGCTTTGCAGGGGTTTGTAGTTTGCGCCTACGAACATCGATGCCGCCTCCGGCCGCCGGGTCAACATTCCGAGCGTCATCGAAGTCCCCGCCATCGCAGGCCGGTCATCCCGCGGTCAACAGCCTTTCACAATTGCCCCTTCTAATCCCGGCCTCCTGCAAACGACATACAAGGGAGCGCCCGTGGACTCACCCGAACCCGGAATCGTCGCCGAGCCCGGCGAACTCGACTGCAACCCGACCTCCAACCCTCTGTTTTCCGACGTAGTCACCCGGCGCTACGGACGGCGCGGCGTACTCCAGGGCGGAGTCGCCTTGGCCGTCACCACCCTGGTCGCTGGCCCGGCTGTCGCCCACGACGGCCGCGAGTCCAATCGAGGCCGGGGCCGCGAACGAAACCTCAGCTTTGCTGCGATACCGCACACGTCGGCCGACACCGTCGTCGTGCCCGAGGGGTACACGGTGCAGGTGTTGATTCCGGAAGGTGATCCAATCGCTCGGGATGCCGCTGCCTACATTCCCGGCGACTTCAACACGGGCGCCGACCGCGAGAAGCAGGCGGGCGCGCATCACGACGGCATGTGGTTCTTCCCGCTCTTCCACGGCTCGTCCGAGAGCGAGCATGGCCTGCTCGTCGTCAATCACGAGAACATCAACCTCGAGCTCATCCACCCGGACGGAGGCACGTTCGGCACCGGGCGCTCTCGACCGAACGAGGATGAAGTGCGCAAGGAGATCGCGTCGCACGGCGTGAGCGTGGTCGAGATCCGCAAGAACCACCAGGGAGAATGGAAGACGGTGCGCGGCCGGTACAACCGCCGCTTCACGGCGGGTTCTCCCATGGAGATCGCAGGCCCGGTGCGCGGTTCAACGTTCGTGCAGACGAAGTACAGCCCGACGGGCAAGAAGACGCGGGGCACGCTGAACAACTGCGCGAACGGCTACACGCCGTGGGGCACATACCTCGCGTGCGAGGAGAACTGGCCGCGTTACTTCTTCGCGACGGGCACGCGCACGCGTGAGCAGCTTCGTTACGGCGTTCCGGGCAGCGCGTCCGCGAGCTCTTACGGCTGGGGTACGCGCGAGGAGGACCAGTACATACGCTTCGACGCTTCGGTCAAAGCCAGCGTTGCGGCGGGCGACTATCGCAACGAGACGAACTGCTTTGGCTGGGTCGTCGAGATCGATCCGTTCGATCCAAGGTCGACGCCGAAGAAACGCACGGCGCTCGGCCGGCTCGTGCGCGAAGGCGCGACGGTCGCGCCGGCGAAGCAAGGCCGGCCGCTCGTGGTGTACATGGGCGACGACGGGCGTGGCGAGTACGTCTTCAAGTTCGTCAGCGCCAAGCCGTACAACAAGCACACGGCGTGCGGCGACGAGCTGCTCGACGAAGGCACGTTGTACGTCGCCCGCTTCAACGACGACGGCACGGGTGTGTGGATTGCGCTCAAGCACGGCGTGAACGGACTCACGATCGCGAACGGCTGGACGAGCCAGGCGCACATCCTCGTCGACGCTCGCACAGCCGCGGACCGGGTGCTCGCGACGCGCATGGATCGTCCGGAGTGGATCACGGTGGATGCGCAATCCGGCCTCGTGTACATGACTCTGACCAACAACTCGAATCGCGGTGTGTCGTCGACGCAGCCGCTCGAGCCTGCGAACCCGCGCAGGCGCAATCCGGACGGGCACATCATTCGCTGGCGCGAACGCGGCGATCGGCAACACGCGACCGAGTTCGAGTGGGACATTTTCGCCTTCGGCGGTGCTACGCGCGAAACCGTGCTGAGCCTCGGAGCCGCGGACACGACCTACAACGGCGACGAGCAATACGCGGTGCAAGTGTTCCCCGGCACGCCCGAGCAGCGGTTCCTGTCCGAGGACGCTTCGTTCAATAGCCCGGACGGATTGTGGGTGGCGCCGAGCGGCATCCTCTGGATACAGACGGACGGTTACTCGAGCGCGGCGCGCGGGTTCGGCAACCAGCAGATGCTCGCGGCGGATCCGCGCAGCGGTGAGATCAAGCGATTCCTGACCGGGCCGATCGGCTGCGAGTTGACGGGCATCACCTCGACCCCCGACGGCAAGACGCTGTTCGTCAACATCCAGCATCCGGAAGGCGAGAGCACCTGGCCGAACATCAACGGAGAAACGCGGCCGCGCTCGGCGACCCTGGCCATCACGAAGGACGACGGAGGAGTGATCGGCACCTGACTTAGCCCGATGCAGTGCCCCGGGGTCGTGGTTCCCCTCGCTTCCACGGCCGCCGGTGGCACTGCGTCTTTTTGTCCGGCCCGCGGCGCCGATCCCCCTGCCCGGGCGTCCGGTCACATTTCCGCCCGAAAACCCCGTTCGCCGGGGAACAATGTAAAGATTTCCGCATCAACGGTAGCATTCTGCCATCAGGCTATTCAGACGAGGTCCCGATGGGGGCCTCCTCACGAGGGGATGTCGATGCTCGTTCGAATGGGCGCTTTCGCGCTGACTTTGCTTGGCTGGACTTCTTTCTCTCTCGCCGACGTCGAGGCCGGCAAGCACTTCACGGTTCTGCGCCCGGCGCAGGCCACCGAAAATCCAGCAAAGGTCGAAGTCATCCAGTTCTTCTCGTATGGCTGCCCGCATTGCGCGGAGATGCACCACATGGTCGACCAGTGGCAGGCGAAGCTGCCCAAGGACGTGGTGTTCAAGCGCGTGCCCGTGTCGTTCGGTCGTCCGCTGTGGGCGAATCTCGCGAAGACCTACTACGCGCTGCAGACGACGGGCGACCTCAAGAAACTCGATGGCGCTGTTTATGACGCCGTTCAGAAGGGCGTTGCGCTCAACAACGAGCAGGCCATCACCGCCTGGATGCGCACCAGGGGTGTCGATGCGCAAAAGTTCGCCGCAGCGTTCAATTCCTTCGGCGTGAACAGCAACGTCTCGCGTGCGAACAGCATGACGCAGGACTATCGCGTGGATGCGGTGCCGTTCTTTGTCGTGAACGGCAAGTACGTCGTGATCGGCGAGTCGTACGAGCAGATGCTGGACGTTACCAACGAGCTGGTTGCGAAGGCGCGCAAGGAAGGCGCGACCAGCAACAAGGCTGCGGCTGCCAGGAAGCAGGGCTCGGCTGGTGAGAGGCCGAATCCTGAGGCAGGCCGATCGCCTCGCGTGCTCCTGGTCCAGTAGAGCGGGACACGAACCCACGACAAACCCGGCTCGCACGCCGGGTTTTTCGTTTCCAGAGGTGCCTTCCCTCGTTCTTTTGCTTTCCCGCCAGAGACTTGCCTGTGGTGCGCCGCACGCGCACCATTCGCCGCACGCCGCCGCGCGTCGTGTGATTCCACGGTCGGCCGCGCGGCCGAACGCGGGAGAACAACATGATCGTTGGCGCTCATTGCGTCATCTACAGCCGCAACGCGGAGCTGGACCGGACCTTCATCCGTGAGGTGCTGCGCTTTCCGAATGTCGATGTCGGCGGAGGCTGGCTGATCTTCGGGCTACCGCCTGCGGAAGTCGCCATCCACCCGGGCGATCGCAACACCGTGCACGAGTTCTACCTGATGTGCGACGACATCGAGGCGTTCGCGCAGGAAATGCAGAAGCGCAAGGTGCCGTGCGAGGAGGTCATGCACCTGGACTGGGGCTCACTGACGCGCATTCGTCTGCCCGGCGGCGGCAAGCTTGGTGTCTATGAGCCGAACCACGCCCGGCCACGACCCATGAACAAGAAGAAGAAACGCCGGAACGCGAAACGAAAGACCGCGAAGCGCGCCATGGCGAAACGGAGATCGGCGCGACGCGGCCGACCGTCACGTCGTCGTTCGCGACGTCGTTCGCCGCCTCGTTCACCGTCGCGTTCACCGCCTCGTTCACCGCCTCGGTCACGATAGCGGGGATCGTTTCGACGTCGGTCCAAAGCGAAACGCGGCGCGCGTTGTCAGCGCCTGCGCCAGTCTCGTAATCCGCGGTTCGCTGGCTCGTCCGCTTCACGCGGGCCGCGCGCGGCTCTGCTTCTCGTTCTTCTTGCGGACGTAGATTTCTTCGCGATCCACCGCGATCTCGCGCGGCGCGGCGACTCCGATCCGCACCTGTTCGCCTGAAACGCCGAGCACCGTGAACGTGATGTGGTCGCCGACGCGGATCGATTCCCCCCGCCGCCTCGTCAAGATCAGCATCGCACTTCTCCTTATCGCACTCCCTGGCCTGTTTCCTTGAACAGCCTGCTGACGTTTGCGCGCCATGCCCTGCGCAACAACTGTTCATCCTGTCAGCGCTGAACACCATAGTTGGTAGACACTATGATGGTCAAGGGCAATGTTTCGCCACATGGCGAGATCATTGCAGCGCGCTTTCGGCGAGGAACTGCGGGAGTTGCGCAAGCAGCGCGGCTTCTCGCAGGAGTCGCTCGCCGACAAGGCGGACCTGCATCGCAATTTCATCGGGCTGGTGGAGCGCGGTCAGCGCAACGTGACACTGACGACGCTCGAGCTGCTCGCGGGAAGGGCTCGATAACCTCCAGCAGGGAGTGGGACTGCCATGCCGCGGCCTCCAGCGAAGAATTTTTTGGGTTCCCGGCGATTTCTCTTGCCGTTTTTGCCGCGTCGTTCGTCTTAGGGGAGGGAAGGGCATCCCGCGAGCGGCTGAAGGCATGGCCCCAGACGAACCCGCGGCACCCGAAACCGGCGACGGCCACTCCGGCGCCGGCGACGCGTGCACGGAAACAAGAACCGAGCTCATCGAAAGGCTCTTCCGGGAGCACAACGATGCGTTGCTGCGCTTTCTGGCCTCGAAGCTGCACTCCGCGCAGGAAGCGCGCGATGTTGCCCAGGAGGCTTATGTGCGGCTGCTGAACATGGAAACCGCGGCGAACGTCAATCACCTGCGCGCATTCCTGTTCCGCACGGCTGCGAACATCGCGATCGACCGGCTGCGCGCCCGCCAGCACGAAATCCGTCGCATCGATGACGAGTTCTCGGGCGACCCACCGGGTGATCCCACCCCGGAACGCAGGCTGGCAGCCACGCAGGAGTTGCAACTCCTCGACACCTTTCTGAAAGAGCTGTCGCCTCGCTGCCGCGAAGCCTTCCTGCTCAGGCGCCTGCACGGCCTTAGTGCGCAGCGGATATCGCAGGAGATGTCCATTCCGCTACGGACAGTGCGTCACTACATCGTCGAAGCACTGGTGTACTGCAGGGTCCGCCTGGATGAGGAGCTGACGAAGGCACAGGCGGGCCCAGGTAATCATTCGCGAAAGGAGTAGGCCAACGCGCTTCTGGCAGGAGGCCGAAGCGCCAGAAAAAGGATAGGCAAAGGCATCAGGATCACGGGAAACAGGGACTGTTGTTACACGTGCCGCTTGCGGCACCGGGATGCGGGAGAGATTGTCATGGCCGTCGACCAGCCACGTGCTGTCGCCCTTCAGAGCCTCATTTTGCGTGCTGCCGCCACGTGGGTAGAGGCGCTCGAATCGCCTGAGCCCTCGGAAGAGGTTGTCGATCAGTGGTTGCACTGGCTGGGTGCCAGCGATTCACATCGGCACGCCTACTGGCGGATGCTCGAGCTCTGGCGAATCGCCAAAGACCTGGGCGCTGCCCCAAGGCGATCCTGAACGGCATCGCCTGCCTCGTCGCACTCTTATATAAGAGTGCGACGCTATCGCTATTCAGCTGGCTAATTCAGCTTGGCTAATTCAGCCTGGCCTGCTCAGCTTGCCGCGGGCAGCGAGTCGATGAAGCTCGCCATGCGCTTGCGCAGGGTCTCGTCAGGTAGCTTGCCCGTCGCCGCCGCCAGGTTGTCCGCCATGTGACTGGCCTTACTGGTCGCCGGAGTCACGACCGTCACTGCCGGATGTGCGATGACGTACTTCAGGAAGAATTGTGCCCAGCTCCTGGCGTCCAGCTCGCGTGCCCAGTCGGGAAGCGGGCGATTGCCAACGCGCCGGAACAGGCTGTTTCGCCCAAACGGGACGTAGACCATCACCGCGATCTTCTTCTGCTGCGCGAGTGGCAGGATGGTGTCTTCCACGTCCCGATTGTCGAGCGCGTAGTCGATGCCGATGAAATCGATCGGCTCGTTGCGCATCAACTGCACGAGATCTTCGTACTGCGAAGGGTTCGTCGTCGTCACACCCAGGTAGCGCACGCGATCCTGCTTCCTGAATTCCCGCAACACCGACAGGTGCGTCGGCGTGTCGCGCAGGTTGTGCACCTGGATCAGGTCGATCTTCGGCACGTTGAACTTGCGGAAGGAATCCTCGATCTGCTGGCGTGCGGCGGCGGGGTCGGCGCTGCCGCCACCTCCGCGGACCACGTTGACTTTCGTGGCCCAGAAAATCCTGTTCGTGACACCCAGCTCGCCCGCCAGCTTGCCCGCCACTTCCTCGGAAGCGCCGTACGACGGGGCGGTATCGAGCACAGTGGCGCCTTTCTCGGCCATCAGCCGCAGCACTTCCTTGAGGGCGCTCACGTCATCGGTGCGAGCCACTTGTCCAAAGCTCGCGGAGCTTCCCAGCCCTACAACGGGGAGTTCCTCGCCGGTCGACGGAATCCTGCGCTTGAGCAAAGCGCTCTCGGCCGCCAGCAACAGCCTGGCGTCGAAAGCCAGCGCCGCACCCGCGAACAAACCCATGCACTCGCGACGATTGAGCATGACACCTCCCGTAACACGCGGCCCGGGGCAAGGCTGGCTAACTGCGAGCGACGCCCATCCATTTCTCCAGCGCCTCGACGCGATTGCGACTGACGCTGAGCTGGGCGCCCCCACGAAGCCGCACAGCATAGTCTCCTCCGGGATCGCGCAACAGCGTCTCGATGCGGTCGAGTCTTACGATCGCAGAGCGGTGGATCCGAAAGAACGCAGCGGGGTCGAGGCGCTCTTCCAGCGCTGACATGCGCTCACGGATGACGTGAGTCTTCTCTCCCACGTGCAGCTCCGCGTACTGCCCGCTGGCCGTGATGTAGTCGATCTTACTGACCGGCACGACTCGCACCTGGCCGCGCATCTCCACGGCGATGCGCTCGAGAAAAGAGTGCGGGGCCGCCGCCGGGCTGGCGGTGACGCCTGTGCTTTTCAACAAGCTCACCAGCTGGGCGGACAGCCGGCTCATGTCGCGCAGCTCGATGAGCTTGCGTGCGCGCTCGAAGGCCTGCTCGAAGCGTTCATCGTCGAAGGGCTTGACCAGGTAGTCGAGCGCAGCGAGGTCGAACGCTTTGAGCGCGAACTGGTCGTAGGCGGTCACGAAAATCGTTGCGGGCATCTGTTCCGGCCCGATTTCACGCACGACCTCGATCCCGGTGCGACCGGGCATCTGCACGTCGAGGAGCACGAGCTCGGGTGAGAGCTCGCGAATTGCATCGACAGCGGCGTCACCGGTTGCCGCGGTCCCGACGATCTCCGCGGGGAGCGACCGCAGCAGGTCCTCCAGCCGCTGACGGGCTAGCGGTTCGTCATCGACGATCAGGACGCGAATGGATTTGTTCGCCATGATGATCGAGCGCCGTTATAGCAGCTACTGAGCGCTGACGCCGCGCGCGCGAAGATCGTTTGCGGTGTGATACGGCAGCGTGATCTCGACGTTCAGACCGCCTTGCTGCGGAGAACCCAGTGTCAGGCTCTGCTCCCCCGCATAGAGCTGTTCGAGACGGTCTCGCGTGTTCCGCAAGCCCACACCTTCAGGCGGAGAGCTGTCGGTGCCCATGCCCGGTCCATTGTCGCGCACTGAGAGGACGATTCGCTCGCCAGAACGGCGCGCCTCGATCTCGATGCGACCAGTTCCTTCAAGGCGTCCAATGCCATGCTTCAGTGCATTCTCGACCAGCGGTTGCAGGATCAGCGTCGGCACCAATGCGTCCTCGACGTCAGGCTCGACGCGAACATCGACTTCGAGGCGACCCTGGAAGCGAATCTGCATGATCTCCAGGTATCGACGCAGGAATTCGATCTCTTTGGCCAGCGTCACTTCTGCCTCGTTGGCGCCCTCCAGCGTCGTACGGAGCAACTCCGACAAGCGCGCGATCATGCGGCGAACGCCTTTCGGATCCCGCTCGACAAGCGCCGACACGGCATGCAGCGTGTTGAAGAGGAAGTGCGGATTCAGCTGCGCGCGTAGCGCGGCGAGACGCGCATCCGCGAGCTGCGCCTGGAGATGAGCGGTGTGCGCCTGTAGCCGCGCAGCCTCTTCCCTGCGTGCGCGATAGCGCAGGAAGTAGTCGCGCGCAAAACCCGCCGCCAGGATCGCGATGTACATGACGAACTCGTTCATGAACCAGAGGCGCCGCACGCGCGCGATCGGTTCGATCTCGGGGCGCGGCAGGCGGGCCACGAACAGGACTTCAAAGCGGAAAAAACCGACGATCTGGTCGATCGCGATCGCGATGCCGACGCCCAGCAGCAGGAGCAGCCCCAGCCTCAGCACGCGGCCGGGCATCTCGACGCCGTAACGGCCCACGAGCCAGAAAACGAACGGCGTGACGATCGTCCACAGCGCGGACTCGATGAGAGCCAGCGCCAGGGGCGCCGCCGGCAGCACCGGCTGCAGGCCGCGGCCCCGCGGATCGATCATCGCGTTGACCGCGGTGAGCGCGGCGATGAACGCCCAGAACGCGACGATCAGCAGCAGGTCGTTGCGTTTCAGGGGCACTCGATCGGGCACGCGATCGGCGGGAACCGGCGTGGATCGTGCGGCAGGCAGGGCGCCAGGCATGTGCCCAAACATGTGCCAAGCATAGAAAACCCGGTGCATCCTGCGCAAAAGGCATGTTCCGAAGTGCACCGGCGCACCCACGAACGGCACCACTCCCCCACGGGCCGCCAGTAGCATGCGGCGCATGAAGCACATCCGCATCATCGTGTCCCTTGCCGTCATCGCCGTGATTCTCGTTGCCGCCTGGCTGAGCGTGCGGGGATCCACCGAGGAGATGTCCCCGTATCGGTTCGCGACCGTCGAGCGAGGCGATCTCGAGGCGATCGTGTCGGCCACGGGCAAGCTGGGCGCGGTGACCACGGTGCAGGTCGGCACGCAGGTGTCCGGCCAGATCGCGGCGATCAACGTCGACTTCAACGACCGCGTGAAGCAGGGCCAGCTCATCGCGCGGATCGATCCGACGCTGCAGCAGCAGACGGTGCGCGATGGGCAGGCCGGCCTCGAGCGCAACCGGGCCGAGCTGGAAAAAGCCCAGCGCGACTACGACCGCAACGCGCAGCTTTTCGAACGCAAGGTGCTCACCGAGATCGAGTTCAACGACGCGCGATACGCGCTGGCCATCGCGCGCGCGAACGTCAAGTCCGCCGAGGTCACGCTGGAACGCGCGCGCCAGAATCTCGAGTACACGTCCATCTACGCGCCGATCGACGGCATCGTCGTGGAGCGCAACGTGAACGTCGGCCAGACAGTGGCCGCCAGCCTCAATACGCCGCAACTCTTCCTGATAGCGAACGACCTTTCCCGCATGCAGATCCTCGCCTCGGTCGACGAGAGCGACATCGGGATGATCCGCGAGAAGCAGCCGGTGCGGTTCTCGGTGCAGGCCTATCCGAACGATTCGTTTACCGGAACGGTGCAGCAGGTGCGCCTGCAGTCCACGACGCAGGAGAACGTCGTCAACTACACGGTAGTCGTCGAAGTGGAGAACCCCGACGGGCGCTTGCTGCCGGGAATGACGGCAACGGTCGAGTTCATTGCGGGTTCCGCCAGCGATGCATTACTCGTTCCGAACGCGGCTCTGCGCTTCCGGCCGACGGAAGCGATGTGGGCGGAAGTGCGCGCACGCCTGGGTGCGAACCAGGATCGACAGGAGCAGGCCGGCAATAGCGAGGGCAACAGACAAGAGTGGCGCCAGTCGGGCGGGCGGCGCGCGAACGCGGCCATGCTCTGGTATCTCGACGGCGAAGGAAAGCTGGCGCTTGCACGCGCGCGCACCGGGATCACGGATGGGCAGCGCACGCAGATCGAATCGCAGCAGGTGCGCGAAGGGATGCAGATCATCGTGGGTGCCGCTCAGTCCTCATCGGCGCCGGCTCGCAATAGTCCATTCCAGTCTCCCACCACGACCGGCGGCGGCGGACCACGTCCGCCCGGGACGTTCTGACCGTGACCGTCATTCGTCTCGATCACGTGACGAAGATCTACCGCAGCGGCCATAACGAAGTACCGGCGCTGCGAGGCGTCAGTCTTGCCGTGGAGCGAGGCGAGATGATCGCGATCATGGGCGCCTCGGGTTCGGGGAAGTCGACGCTGATGAACATTCTCGGCTGCCTCGATGCGCCAACCGCCGGCGACTACCATCTCGACGGCGTGCACGTGAACACGCTGGATCGCAATGCCCTGGCGGACCTGCGCAATCAGAAACTCGGCTTCGTGTTCCAGGGCTTCAACCTGCTGGCGCGAACCAGCGCGCTCGAGAACGTCGAGCTCCCGCTCCTGTACGACCGCACCGGGCGCCGGCTGGACACGCGGGCGCTCGCCGGAGAAGCACTGGCACGCGTCGGACTGAGTGAACGCGAGGAACACGTGCCCAGCGAGCTGTCCGGTGGTCAGCAACAGCGTGTTGCGATCGCGCGTGCGCTCGTCACGCAGCCGGCCGTGGTGCTCGCGGACGAGCCGACGGGCAATCTCGATAGCCGCACGTCGGTCGAGATCATGGCGCTCTTCCAGGCGCTCAATGACCAGGGCATCACCATTCTTGTGGTGACGCACGAGTCGGAGATCGCGGCGTACGCCAAGCGCCTCGTCGAGATGCGCGACGGCCGGATCATTCGTGACGAAGCAGTGCGGGCGCGACGCAAAGCCGTCGCAGATCTGCAAACGCTCGCGTCGTCCGGGCTTACGGAGCCGGCATGAGGCGCGCGACGCTTGTCAGGATTGCCGTGCAGAGCATCCTGAAGAACAAGATGCGCACGCTCCTGACGATGCTGGGCATCGTGATCGGCGTCGCGGCCGTGATCGTGATGGTGGCCGTGGGCCAGGGTGCGCAATCGCGCATCGAGGAGCAGATCCGCAACCTCGGCACGAACCTGCTCATCGTCATGCCGGGCACCAGCCAGGCCGGTGGCGTCAGCCAGGGCGCGGGCACGTTCAACCGCCTGACGGTCGAGGACGCCGAGAAACTCGAGCGCGAAAGCCTGCTGCTGTCCGCGGTTTCCCCGGTGATTTTCTCGCGCGCCCAGGTCATCGGCGGGCAGGGCAACTGGCGCACCATGATCAACGGTGTCGCCACGGAGTACTTTCCGATCCGCGACTGGCAGCCGTCGTCAGGCTCGCTCTTCAGCGAAGCGGATGTGCGCGGCATGCGCAAGGTCGTGGTGCTGGGAAACATCGTGGCAGCGAACCTGTTTCCCGCCGGAGATGCAGTCGGGCAGCAGGTGCAGCTCCGGAATGTGCCGTTCACGGTCGTCGGAGTGCTGACCCCGAAGGGTCAGACCGCCAGCGGCGCGGACCAGGATGACGTCGTCATCGTGCCCTACACGACAGCGCGAAGCCGCCTGAGTGGCTGGGCGCGCGTACAACAGATCCTTGCGAGCACCCACTCGCCCGCCGACGTTCCGACCGCGCAGGAAGAGATGCGCTCGCTGCTGCGAGAGTCCCATCGCCTCGGCAACGACGACGATGACGACTTCACCATTCGCAACCAGGACGAGCTCTCGGAAGCCGCATCGGGCACGACGCGCGTGATGTCCTGGCTGCTCGCTGCGATTGCCTCCATATCGCTCGTGGTCGGCGGCATCGGGATCATGAACATCATGCTCGTGTCCGTGACCGAGCGGACGCGCGAGATCGGTATCCGTATGGCGATCGGCGCGCGCGGAGCCGACGTGCTCACGCAGTTCCTGGTGGAGAGTGTCGTGATCAGCATGCTCGGCGGTGTCATCGGTCTCCTCCTCGGTTACGGCGGCGCCGCGCTGCTGGGGCACTTCACGGGCTGGAGCACCGAGACTCCCCCCCAGGCGGTGTTGATCGCGGTTGGCTTCTCCGCCGCGGTCGGAATTTTCTTTGGCTGGTATCCGGCGCGCCAGGCGGCGTCGCTCGATCCGATCCAGGCTCTGCGCTATGAATAGAACCACTCGCTCTCGTTTCGGCCGAGGTGACCTGCGTCGGGCGCTCGCGACTGTACTGGTGCCTTTCGCCCTGGTGATGTTCTCAATGCAAGCCGCGCTCGCCGCCGACTCGCGCGTCATCACTTTCGACGACGCCATGCGGATCGCGCTCGAACGCAACGGCACGTTGCGGCAGGCGCAAATCGCGGCGGAAGCGAGCTCGGTGGCTGTCGACCAGGCGCGTGCGCAGTTCCTGCCCGATCTCTCGCTCAGCTCGCGCGGCGGCAAGAGCCATGGACGCACGTTCAACGAAGCCGAAGGCCGTGTCATCGATACATCCACGGACACTGTGAGTCTCAATGCATCGTCGAGCGTGACGCTGTTCGACGGATTCGCGAACACTTCGGAGCTGCGGCAGGCGAGGCGCAACGAGCAGGCCACGACGCTGGATCTCTCGCGCACCCGCGAAACGGTCGTGTTCACGGTCGCGTCGAACTTCCTGGCGCTGGTGCAGCAGCAGGAGCAGCTGCGCGTGCGCCGCGAAAGCCTCGCCGCCGAGAGCGCGCTCGAGCGGCAGATCGCGCATTTCGTCGACGCCGGCGCCCGCACGATTGCGGATCTCTACCAGCAGCAGGCCGCGGTGGCGAGCGCACGCCTGGCGGTCGTCGAAGCAGAGCGTGCGGCGCAGCTTGCAGAAGTCGACCTGATGGAAACCTTGCAGCTCGATCCCGCCGGTACTTACCAGTTCGAGCCCCCGCCCGCCGATGCTGCTGCAGCTTCGCAGGACGGTGTTCTTCTGCAAGCAATGCTCGCGAATGCCTATGCGAAGCGCACAGACCTGCAAGCCGAAGAGAATCGCCTCGAAGCGGCCGACCAGGCGGTGAAGGCAGCCAGGGGCGCCCGCTGGCCGACTCTTTCTCTCACCGCCGGCTACGGCACGAACTACACGAGCACGTCTGAATTCGACTGGCAGGAGCAATTCGACCAGCGACGCGGTGGATCGGTGAACCTGTCCGTTTCCGTGCCGATCTTCAATCGCGGTGCGACGCGCGCGGCCATCCGTCGTGCGCAACTGCAGGCCGAGAGCGCACGCGTCGATTTCGAGACGCGACGGCTCGACGTCGGGCTCGAAGTGCGTCGCGCCCATCTCGATTTCCTCGCGGCACGCGAGCAGCTCACTTCCGCGGATGCGCAGCTCAAAGCGGCGGAGCTCGCCTTGCAGGCTGCGCAGGATCGATACCGTGTCGGCGCGGCGACCCTGGTCGAGTTGTCGCTGGCACGCGCGGGACAGGTGCAGGCCGCGAGCACACTGGTTTCAGCGAAATCGAACCTGCTCTTCCAACGCACACTCGTGGACTACTTCACGGGAGGCCTGGCGCCACCCGTGGCAGCCGGAGAACAGGCACCCGCCAGCACCCCCTGATCTCGCGAGTTCCTGCTGAGTTCGGCCCGCCACGGCCGCAAGAATCTCCAAGAACGCCTCGCACCACCCGCGCGAGAATCCGGGCCCCCTCCCGGAGACTCCGATGCAGTCGATCGATGTTGCCCGCGCCGCACGGCGCGGACTGTGCTGGGCGTTCCTGGTCGTGAACGCAATCACGACCGCATCCGCAGGCGCGATGGCCTCTCGCGCGAAGGATCGCGACATCGTCAGTGGATTGCACGCGGCCTATCACGCAGCGGCCCGGCGAAACGACGCAACGACGATGGGCCGCATTCTCGACGAGCGCTTCGTGCTCGTGCTCGGCAACGGTCGCCGATTGCAGCGGGCGGACTTGCTGGAGTCTGCGGATGCCGGCCACATCGTCTATGAGAACCACGAGGACGAGGCAGCTACGCTGCGCGTGCGGATCTACGGAAACACGGCGGTCGTCACGGCCCGCGTGCGGCTGAAGGGCGTAAAGGAAGGTGTCCCCTTCGACCAGCGCACGTGGTTCAGCGAGACCTACGTCCGAACGGCGAGCGGGTGGCGGTGTGCGTTCGCACAGGGGTCGCTGCCACAACCATAGCCCTGTGGCACAGGCACCGCGTTTCATGCCGGTCCAAGAACAAACAGGGAGCAATTCTCATGACACCAAGCCTCGCCCGGTGACACACCAGGTGCGACTGCAGCCCGTTCCGGCGGCGCAGCTGGTGCCAATCCTGAGACCGCTCCTGCCACAGGCGGCCCATCTGGCGGCGCTGCCGGACCAGAATGCGCTGCTCATCGTCGATCGGTTCGGGAACGTCAAGCGTGTGGTCGCGCTCGTGCGCGAACTGGACAAGCCTTCGGTACGAAAAGAAGAAGCCGACAAGACCTGACGCCCAGCGCCGGCGCGAAGTCATTCCGGCCCCGCTTGTGGGGCCGGGCCGGTGGGCTATCCTCGTGCAATAGAGGCAACCGGGGCGATGGACGCCGGGCTGCACGAGCCCGGATTCCGGGCGGGCCACGAGAACCATTCATCACACTCGCACCATTCCGGTCACGATCACTGAAGGGCGGTGAAAGAAAATGTACGTCGAGAAGGCAGCCGAGACGGCAGCGGCGAAACAGCTCTTCCAGGGCGATCTGGACGAACTCGGCTACGTCACGAACTACAAGCGGCTGTGGGCCTGGCGCCCGGAGACTTGCGTGGATTTCGGTCGCCTTCGCTCGCAGCTCATGGAAGGCTCGACGCTCTCGAAGCGGGAGCTGGCCGTGTGCGTTTGCGCCAGCGTCGCGAATCTTGGGGATTCCTATTGCTCGCTGGCCTGGGGCAAGACGCTTGCCGATGCTGCGGATCCCGCCACCGCCGCGGCCGCGTTGAGCATCGCGCGAAGCGATGGACTCCGGACGCGCGAACGTGCCCTGGCGGACTGGGCGCGTAAAGTCGTCAGGGATCCCGGCGGCACGATACCGGCCGACGTCGAAAAACTTCGCCAGGCGGGGTTCAGCGAAAAGGAGATCTTCGAAGCGACGGTGCTCATGGCGTTCCGCGTCGCGTTCTCGATGGTGAACAACGCACTCGGTGTCAATCCCGACCACCAGGTCGCGGAGGCAGCACCGGCCGAAGTGCGCGAGGTCGTCACCTACGGGCGTAAACCGGCGACTCACCCCAGCTGACGGCGATTCTTCAATTCGCGCACGACGATCGCGACAACGCGTCGGCCGATGTATCGCAACCCCAGGAGGTCGAAAGCGCAGAACGTATCCGCCATCGTCTAACAGGCCAGTCCGGGCGCAAAGGTTCGTCTCGCGGGACATGGGCGTTCGTTGGTAGCATTGCGTCCCCAATCAGTGTCGCCTCGGGAAGGCTGCCGCACCCGAGCCGACTAAACTCTGGTTTTTTGCCCCAGGGAGAACGGTCATGGCGACTTATGTCGATGGATTCCTGATTCCCGTGCCGAAGCGCAACGCGGGCGCCTACAGCAAGATAGCGAAGCTGGCCGGGAAGGTGTGGATGGAACACGGCGCGCTCGCCTACCACGAGTGCGTGGCGGATGACGTCAAGCCCGGCAAGTGGACTTCGTTCCCACAGGCCGTGAAGCTGAAGAAGAATGAGCAGGTCTGGTTCTCCTGGATCGTGTACAAGTCGCGCAAGCATCGCGACCGCGTGAACGCGAAAGTCATGAAGGACAAGCGCCTCGCCCACATGATGAACCCGAAGGACCTGCCGTTCGACGGGCGGCGGATGATGTGGGGCGGTTTCCGGGAAGCCGTGAGGTTCGCGAAGAGGAAATAGCGTCGATGCCTGGTGTGTCCGTGAAGAAATGACCGCGGCGACATGACCGCGGCGACATGACCGCGGCGACATGAGCGCGGCGGCCCCGCCTGCCACGCATGCAGGCCTGTCCCCGCTAGTCCTTGCCTGCCTCGCGGCGACCTGGTTCGTCTGGGGATCGACCTACCTCGCCATCAAGTTCGCGCTGGTGAGCTTTCCGCCCTTCTTCCAGATGGGCACGCGCTTCCTGGTGGCGGGGATCCTGCTGTTTGCGTGGGTGCTGTGGCGCCGCCAGCCACTGCCGACGCTCGCGCAGTGGCGCAATGCGACTATTGTTGGGGCACTCATGCTCGGTGGCGGCATGGGCGGCACCGCATTCGCCGAGCAGACCGTTGCATCCGGCCTGGTCGTGGCTTTCATCGCGATCACGCCCGCGCTGATCACGATCGCGAGCCTGCCCTTCGGCATCAAGCCGTCGAACCTGGAAGTCGTCGGCATCAGTATCGGTATCGCCGGGGTCGTGCTGCTCGTCAGCGGCGCGGGCTTCTCCTCGTCGCCGACGGGCCTGGTTGCGATCCTCACGGCGACACTCTCGTGGTCGATCGGCAGCGTACTCAGCCAGAACGTTTTCCCGCTGGCACCGGCCTCGTCGGGATTCTCGAGCGAGATGATCTGCGGCGGCCTCTTCCTGCTGCTGCTCGCGGTGCTCACGGGTGAGACTTTCGCGTGGCCACCGCAGCCACTGGCGGGCGCCGCGTGGGTTTACCTGGTCGTGTTTGGTTCGCTGATCGCGTTCGTCGCCTACATGATGCTGCTCTCGAGCACGAGCCCGGCACTCGCGTCGAGTTACAGCTTCGTCAATCCCGTGATCGCGATGCTGCTGGGAATCTCGCTGGGCGGCGAGAGCGTCACCATCCATGAGTGGATCGCAGTCGGGATCATCGTCGCGGGCGTCGCCGTGCTGGTGCTCGGCCGCCGCTGACGCTCCCAAGGTTCGTTCGCGCTACGGATTTCCCGTGACCTGCACGACTTCTCCCTCGGTCGCGGAACCATAGGTCACGACCTGTATTTCGAGCCCGCCGGCATTCACCAGCGATACGGTATCGCCCGTGTTGTTGAGTGACATCGCCTGCCCGTTGCGACGAATCGTGACCGTGGCTCCGGGCGCGACTGAACCCAGCGAGCTGAGACTCCACGTCGCCCCCGTCGTGTCGCGAACCGTCCAGCCCGCGAGGCTCACTGCCTGCGTGCCGCCATTGTGAATCATGATTTCTTCCGTCTGGCCTTCAGGCGACGCGCTGTTCGGCACGAGTGAAACGATGCGTGGCCCGGCCGGTGCGACTACGGGACCGACAGGGGCCGCTGGTCTCTCGAACCACACCGGCGCGGTCCACACCTTGTCGGACGCGGAGCTCGACACCGATTCGGCATGCGAGAACTGGTGCACTTCCAGGAACAGGTACTGCCCGACACCGAGATAGATGACTTCGGGGATGACCAGCTGCACCGGCACGTTCGCCGCACCGGCCGCGTCGTGGATCGCGACGACTGTCGCTTCATCGCCGCCGGGGCCATCGTCGGAGAAGACCCGCACGCGATAGTGCGGCGGCTGCGGATCACCCTCTTCGCCGCGATCCAGGATCGAGACCGTGACGTTGAGCTCGGTGCCGACCGGCATCTGGCCAGGATCGACGACATCCCCCATCAGCGCGCCGTTCACGCGGCCGATCACCTCCAGGTTCATGTCCGTCGTGGCGAATACGTGACGCGCGCGCAGCGCGTTCATGATCCCCGCTTTCGAAAGCTCCGTGGTGATGACCCCGGTGCGAGCCGTCGTCGAGTTGCCCCAGTTCTGGCGGTGGTTGTCCTGGTTGGCGGTGGGACCCAGGTGAAAGCCGAGATTGAGATACTGGCGGTAGTGCGCGGGTTCGATGTTCGCCGGGCGCAGGTTCGTCCCGGCGTTCTTCGCCGGCCCATTGACCACCTCGATGAGCTCGGTGACTTCGTCCATGCGCCGCACCCACTCGGACACGGGCGAGAAGTCGTCGTGGCCGTACTCCTCGTCGTCGGTGGAGCTCTCCGCCCAGGGATGGTTGAACTGGATGAGCGCCACGCGGTTGGAGGAATCGCGGTTCTCGGGCCGCGCCAGCCAGTCGAGCAACGCCGCGAAATCGCCGTTCATCGCGGTCGGGATCACGTTCGGGATATCGAACACGTTGACGTGGTTGCCGGCGGAGTGCGTGGAGAACTCCTGCCCGTAGAGCGCGACGAACGTGCCATCGATGTTGGCGCGATTCGCGGCGCCCACCGATGAAGTGACGTCTCCCGCGTCGCTGTAGAGCACGGGATCGTCCGCGATCGCGCAACTCAGGTTGTCGTTGTGGTTGTGCTCGCTGAGCATCAGGAACTGGATGCGAGCGTTGTTGCGCGCGTGGTTGTATGCGCGCGTGGGAGTGCTGCTGCCGTCGCTCTTGGCGGTGTGGCTGTGCAGATTGCCGAAGAAAACCCGTTCCTGCGCCGGCGCCGGGCTGGCGAGCGCGAGCGTGCACGCGACGAGCGCGATGATGCGCATCATGGTTCCTGTTCTCCCTGCCATCCTCGTTGTCGTTGGTTCTTGGCGGGAACATGCCGGCGAAGCCGTTGCGAACGTCCACCGTGTTCCCGGTGCCGTTGCGTTCCCCGTGCGAAATACTGCACCCGATGGGAAAGAATTTCACACCGGTGCGACGGCCGTACGGGCGACGACTGACTTTCGTCGGATCTTTTGCCGTTTGCGCGGGCTGATTCGTCTTAGACGTGACGCCAGCGCCCGTTCGTGAGAATGGTGCGGCGCATTTCTCGCTATACAAGGATGGGGTACGGGAAAACCCGGCCGGTTCTACCATGCAACCTGGGTTGAAGCCGCGAGGGGCGGGAAGCCGTACATTCCGCGTGAACCATCCGGACGGATATACGGAAGAGGAGAAAGCCATGCTCCGTGAAGCGGCCGAATGGTTCGTGCGCGTGCATGACGATGCCTCGCTCGAGGACATCGCCGGATGGCAGGCCTGGCTCGACCAGAGCGAGGGGCATCGCGAGGCCTTCCGCAGGATCGAAGAGGCTTGGGAGCTGGAGGGGAAGATCCGGCGCTGAGCTGGCGGCCGGCTTGATCTGCCCCCCCAGCCCCCCGGGCCTCATTCCGTCCACGGTCTGATCCGCTCAGCCTGATCAGGGGCGTGCTGTGCACGCTTGCCGCGCTCTCGCGCGTTCCCCCGTTTTCATCCACGCCCAACTTTTTTTGCCGTTTTTGCGGTCTCGCTCGTCTTAGGGGGAGACGACGCACCGGGTATCGCGCCGCTGCTCTCAGGGAATGATCAGCCGCTCGCGGCGCGGTCCCGGTGTTTCGTCGCCATCAAAGGGGGGCGAACCATGAAGGTCGGGAAGTTCCGTTGCTTCGGGCTGTGCGTGTCCTTGTTGCTCGCCGCGCATGCCGCGCGCGCCGCCGAAGGCGCCGGCGACGGCAAGCAAGGCTTGCAGGACGAAGTGGTGGTCATTGGCACGTACATCCGCGGTAACCAGCCGGCTTCGCCCGTGCTGGTCTTCGACCGCGAGGATTTCGATCGCGCGGGCGCGGCGACCACGGAGCAGTTCCTCGAGACGCTGCCGCAGAACTTCGGCGGCGGGGCGCGCGAGGATACGACCAAGGATCCCTTCGGAGAGACCAACCTGACCTTCGCGTCCGGAGTGAACCTGAGAGGCCTCGGGTCCTCGGCCACGCTCGTGCTGATCGACGGCCGAAGGTCTGCCGCCTCGGGCCTGGCGGAGTTCGTCGACGTCTCGATGATCCCGCTGAGCGCCGTGGAGCGGATCGAGATCATGACCGACGGCGCTTCCGCGCTGTACGGCGCGGACGCGGTCGGTGGCGTGGTGAACTTCATCATGCGCAGGGATTTCGATGGCGCCGAGACGCGGGCGCGCTATGGCTCTCCGACGCGCGGCGGGGCGGAAGAAGTCCAGGCGTCACAGAGTCTTGGGTTCGGTTGGGAGCGTGGCGGGATCCTGGTGAGCGCGGACTACTACGATCGCAATTCGCTCAGCTCGCAGGATCGCTCGTTCTCACGCGACACGGCGTCTCCGCTGGACGGTCCGCGCGACCTCGTTCCTGTGCAGACCCGGGAAAGCGCGTTTCTGAACGCGCAGCAGGACCTGGGCTCGCGCGTGCGACTGTCCGGATCGGCGTTGTACTCGGAGCGGGAGGCCGACTACACGGACTGGGATACGGGTGGAGCTGCCTTTCAGCTGACGACCGCCGAATCCAAGCAGTCTGCCGCATCGCTCGGCTCGCGGATTGGGCTTGGCGGCAGTTGGGAGGCCAATCTGGCCGGAGGACTCAGCCAGCAGGAAATGACTGTTTACTCTCCTGCCATCGGGGTGACGAACCGGGTTGACTACGACCTGTGGTCAGCGGACGCGACAGCGTACGGCACTCTGTTTGACCTGCCGAAGGGTCATGTCAAGGCTGCGCTGGGCGTCAGCTATCGCGACGAATCCTTTCAGCTGCTGACGACTGGCCCGTCGGGCATCCTCGACGCTCCACCTCAGGGCGGCTACTACTCGCGCGCGGCGTTCGCCGAAGTGCTGGTTCCGATCTTGCGTTCGCAGTCCGCTTCGGAAGCGCAGCTGCAGCTGAGCCTCGCGGGGCGCTACGAGGAATACAGCAGTTTTGGCACGTCGTTCGATCCCAAGTACGGGCTGCGGTGGACGCCCGTTTCCGGCTTGTCGCTACGAGCCACGTACGGTACTTCGTTCAAAGCTCCGAATGCGTGGCAGCTCGACGAGAGTCTTGCAGGCAGGAGCCTGAGCAGTATCCTCGACCCCACCTCGCCGACCGGCCGAACGCGCTCGCTCGTGCGGCAAGGCCGCAACGCCGAGCTGGGGCCGGAGAGCGCCACGATCCTGACGGCGGGGATCGAACTGGCGCCGCAGTGGCTTTCGGGTTTCACCACGGAGCTGACGTGGTTCGACATCGACTACGAGGATCGAATCACCGCGCCCGCGGTAGTGCCCGCCCTGATGCTGAACGATCCGGTATATGCGCAGACAGTGCTGCGCCGCGGTGAAGTACCGGACGCCGAGTTCGATGCGCTCGTGGCGGCACTTTTCGGCACGCAACCCGTCATCGGTTGCAACCCGCGGAACCTGGCAGGCCCTTGCGCCGAGCCGGTCAGCAACGTCCGCGCGATCGTCGATCGGAGGCTGCGGAACTTCGCCGGCACGCGCACGCGAGGCATGGACTGGTCGCTGGCGCAGCAACTCGATAGCGGCCTTGGCCGGTTCACCTTCGATCTGAATGCGAGCTACCTGTTTGAGAACGCGCAACAGGTTTCCACCGCAGCGCCGTTTGTCAACATGCTGAATCGGGTCCGAAGTCCCACGGACTTCCGCGCGCGGGCCGGTGCCAGCCTGGCGGCCGGTGGATTGAATCTCTCCACCTTCGTGAACTACATCGATAACTACGACAACGAGGGCGTCATCAACCTCGGCACGCGAGTTGCGATGCCGGCTGCCACCATCGATTCGTGGACCACGGTGGACCTGAACATCGCCTGGGACACCGGCAATCGTTCCAGTGAATGGATCAGCGATCTGCGCATGCTGTTGTCCGTCCGCAATGCGCTGGATGAGGATCCACCGGCGTACGAAGACGGCGCGTGGGGCTATGGCTACGATCCCGCCAATGCGGACCCGCTCGGGCGCGTTATCTCTCTCACTGTTGCGAAGGCGTGGTGAGCACCATGCATCTGCGATCCATCGTCATGCTGTGCGTGCTCGGGTGCCAGGTCGCGTCTGCGGCTCCGGCAGACGAGGATTCCGCGCAACGCACCCGGCGTCCCGCCGAACACGCGGATTTCTTTAACATCGAGTCAATCGCGGACCACTTCGGCGGGCCCGCGTCGGTTTCGGCGGACGGTCAGCGCGTGGCCTTTGCGTTGCAACGCGCCGCGGCCACTCATGTGGGATGGGATCGGCGGTACCTGACGGATAACGACCGTGCCGATGTCTGGGTGAAGCTCGAAGGAGATATCCGCCCGCGAAATCTGACCAATGGCCTGCAGGACCATTCTGGCTGGTGGTCGCCCGTCTGGTCACCGGGCGGTCGCTATCTGGCCATGCTGTCCACGCGACGCGAATCCGCCATCGGTGAGCCCACGCTGTGGATCTGGGATTCGAGGGACAATCGGCTGTCGCAGCCGGTTCACGAGTCCCTAGAGATCGACCCGCAGCGAGCCGCGTTCGAGTGGCTGGATGCGGAATCCCTCGTCTGCATGCTGCGGCGCGGCACTGACCACGAAGCAAGTCCTGTCGCCGCGACCTCGCGCGCCGCGCTGAAAGGCTGGGAGACAACGGCCGAAGGGCGCAAGAGCACCGCCAGCGTCCTGGATTCCGGCTTGGGGGGAGAGGTACCCGACCCACAGCTCAAGCTCGTGCGAATCAACGTTGGCGGCGAAGTCAGCGTCATCGCTGAGACCGCGATCATCGGCTGGGCGCTCTCGCCCGACCGCAAGCATGTCGCCTACCCGGTGCGGACGCGCCGCTACCTGCCGGCGGAAGGCGACCAGTACTGGTTCCACGCGAACAGCGATATCCACACCATCGACGTCTCGACGTTGGACGGCAGGAAAGTGCTGCGCACCGGGAGCTCGACCCGGGGACTGGTGCTCAACTCGCTGCGCTGGTCCTCCGGTAGCCGTTCCATCGCCTTCCTCACGGACACGCAGGAGTTGGGGGCGAAATACGCACTGGTGATTGGTGACGTGCGGCGCGGAACGACGAAGACGCTGCCGCTCACTGGATTCGATACGTCTCGCGCTGCCGGTCTCGAGTGGTGGCGCGACAAGGCCGTCCTCATTCGGGGTTCGGACTCGAGCGCCGGTGCTGGCGGGCGAAAGGAGTGGTGGGCGATCTCAGAAGAGGGAAACCGTCGCAAGCTGACGGCGGACATGCCGGAAGTCCCTGTGCAACTGTGGGAGACCGCACCGTACTCATTCGTGGGCCTGGCGGGCGGCGAGCTTTGGGAGATCAGGCCAGGTGGAGCGCGCAGCCGTTCGCTGACTGACAGATTTGAACCGCGCGTCGAGCAGGTGACGTGGCCGGTTGCGCGTGGAGCGCCGGGAAACGGTCGGCCGTTGGATGCGACTTCGGGCCAATCGGTGGTGCTGCTCGAGGCACAGGCTGATAACAGGGGAGGCCTCTACCGTTTCGACCTGCGCACTCACGAGATTGCCCGGCTGCCCATGCCCAGTGGTGACGTGGAAGTGCTCGGGTGTGCGGCGGCGTGTTCCACCGCGTTAGTCCATCATTCCAGTGACAAAGGGCTGAAACTCTGGCTGTCTCACGTGGGAGAGTCTCAAACCAGAGACCTGTTCACGGCGAATGATTTCCTGGCTGAGATTGAATCTGGTGAAATCCGGAGCATCGCATACGCGAGCGGTGACGGCGAACCGCTCAAGGCCCTCCTGATTCTGCCGGTCGGCTACTCGCCGGGTACCAGATATCCGCTGATTACCAACGTGTACCCTACCAGGTACAGCAACTCCGAGGTTGCAAACCTGCGGCTGGAAGAACCAGAGGGCCACAACTTCCAGATACCCGCCGCGCGCGGCTACGTGGTCCTGCTTCCCAGCATCGCGCTGCGTCGAACACGCGCCGCGCAAGATCCAATGCTCGATCTCCTGATTGGCGTCATGCCCGCAGTCGATGCGGTCGTGGAAATGGGTATCGCGGATCCTGACCGGCTTTACGTGATGGGCACGAGCTTCGGCGGGTTTGCCACCTATGGTCTGGTTACCCAGACGAACCGCTTTGCCGCGGCTGTGGCGATCGCGGGTTCTCCGAACACGATCAGTCACTATGGACAGTTCGACCCCGTGACGCGTTACTCCCAGTCGACGATGGAGCACCTGAGGAATCCGGGAATGCTGGAGGGAGGGCAGGTAAAATTGGGTGGTCCGCCCTGGCACGACTACTGGCGCTACCTGCGCAACAGCCCCATCCTCTACGTGGATCGGGTGAATACGCCTCTGATGATGATTCACGGCGACCTGGATTTCATCGCCATGTCGCAGGCGGAGGAGTTCTTCACGGCGCTGTATCGACAGGGCAAGCCGGCACGGCTGGTGCGGTACTGGGGCGAGGATCACATCATCTCCAGCCCGGCCAACGTGGCGGACTCGTGGGATCGAATCCTCGAATGGTTCGACATGCACCGGAAGCCGGCGCGAAGTCAGGCCGCCGCCCAGCCACGAGCCCAGACTTCCGTGCTCAAGTAGCTCGCCACGACATCGCAGGCTTCGAGTCGGGCCGTGGACGTCGAGCGGGATAGCGCCCATTCCAGCCGTCCACGGTCCAGCAGGCCGTTTCTGACCAGAAGGCCATCGAGCATGATGTCGCGGATGAACGGCAGGTTGGCACTCGCGATGCGAGCCAGGTAAGTGTCGATTGCGCCTTTCATCTGGCGCCGCAGGATCTTTTCGGGGAGTTCCTCGCGGAACGCGCGACGGGCGGCCGCACGATCGAAACCATCGGCGGCGAGAACGTAGGTCGGAATGCGCAGGCAGGTTTCGATGAGGGGCTGCGAGACCAACGGGCGCACACGCTCCGGGTAGTCCTCGCCTCCAAGTGGGTCGTAGAACTCGTGCCCGCAGGACATTGCATGCACGTGATACAGCTTGCCAGGAGGTAAGCCGCGCGCGAGATCTGTCCAGCGCCGTCGTAGAGCCGTGTCGGCGTTCACCGATTGAATGACATCCCGCGAGACGACAGAGTTGTAGCCTGCTTCGTCCGCGAGCGCCCAGGGTCTCGTGCAATGCCATTGCCTGATGGCGCCCGCGATCACGGCCCAAACGGAGCTACCCTGCACACGAGCCAGTGACAGACAGTAGTCGAAGAATAACCGCCCCGGCCCAAACCGTCGCAGGCAGTCCGTGGCCGCGAGGGGCAGCGGTCCCTGGAAGAAGATCTGGTCACCGGCCGTACCGGAGAAGATGGCCCCGGCGCCCGTGCTCGCGGCGAGCTGCCCTTGCTGATCGCTGTGCTCGACGAAGTAGAGAAAAGACCAGGGCACGGCGAAGCGGCGCACATCGAGCATTCGTTCGAGTTTCACGGCGCTCGGATGCTGCTCGATCTCTACGAGCGGAGTGTCGTACCTCGCGGCAATCAACCTTGCATACTCGCGCTCGTCGGATGCATTTGCCGAATCGAAGTAGTTGATGCACGTGACAGCGGTGTTGCCCGGCGCCGAGCGCAGGCAGCTCAATACCAGCGATGAGTCAAAGCCGCCAGACAGCAGGTGCAGAACGCGCGGGTAACACGACGCCCAGGCGTGTATGGACCGGCGCAACCCCTCGCGCAGCGCGGCGCACGCTGCGGCAGGTGTTTCGATCGGTCCGCGGGCGATGATGTCCTTCGCGTTCCAGTAACGTTGCCGCTCGACGCCTGCCACGGTCAGTTCGATGCATTCCCCCGGTAACAACCGGGAAACGGAGACCAGCGCTGTTTCCGGCTCTTCGCGCACGAGGAGCGCGTTCGTCATTCGACGGGCGATGTACTGCCAATTGATCGTCCAGTGTCGCGGCTGAACCCGTGCGAAATCCTGGATGTCGGAGACAAACACATGCACTTCGTCCTGCAGCGTGACGAAGCACGGGAGGGCGCCAGTGGGGTCCCGCACGACGCGGGAAACGGCACGAGCGGTGTCGTGGAGGAAGGCAACGTAGCGGCCCCAGAATTCTGTCACCAGCGAGCGGCCCTGCGTCTCGTGGATTCTGCCCGTTGCGGACTGCAATGTTTCGCCACTCCCGCGGGTTTCGCCGGCAGAGCTGAAGAGCTTTCCGAGAATGACGCCTCGCCCGTCCGGAAGGACGTAAACCTCGCTTGACCCTGCGCGAACTCCGGCGCAGAAGACCCACAGTCCGCTGGCGCGATAGACGGATCTCCAGCAGTTGCGGACTTGCAGTCGTGCCGCCATCGCCGAGGCTGCCTGCGCCTGCGTCGTCGAAGCCGCATTCCAGCCAAACGCCACGTATCGAAACATGAGATCGACTCAGGCGGCCATGATCGGCGTGAAGCGCCGCACGTGTTCGATGTTGTCGTTGTAGACCACGTCGTCTTGTTGCAGCCAGCAGTGCGCGGCAAACGGCGAGAATTGGACGCCGAACACCCAGCGTGCGCTTACGTCGTGGAAAGCAAGAAATTCCGCCAGTGCCAACGAGTGAAACAGGCACTGCTGTGCGGATGTGAAAACCAGGGGCCGCAGCGCGCGAAAGTCGCTCACGAGTGCCTGCGGGACGGGTGCGCCGGTCGAATCCTTCACAGGAGAAGGATGCCGTTGTGCGTGCCGATCAAGGACGTACGCGAGTGACCGCCACTTGAGCAGGGTCCGCGCTCGCAGGCATGCGACCATGAACCGGGTGATGATCCGGGTCGATGGTAGTGCGCCTGCAGAGTTGCCGAGCAGGGGATCGTAGGGCGGCCAGAGACTTCGAGCCGGCGTTGGCATCGCCACCGGCCAGGCGGCTTTTCCATCTGCCTCGTCGGGCGTCAGGATTTCGCGCTCCAGGAGTTCGCGAACCGTCCGTTCAGTGCGTGCTGACGTTGCCTCTGCGCTGGCCGGATTGGGGCAGGGCCAGCCCGGAACGATCGCAGCCAGCCCTTCCGCATCACGAGCTGCAACTGCGCTGTACTGATCGCGCTTGATGTCCAGGAATACGTACGAAGCTCCATCGGAACAGACGAAAGCGTGTTTCGCCAGGAAGAACATTGCCCGGGCTCGCCAGGATGCGCGGCGCCGTAAGGCGCCGCGCCGGCCTCCGCTTCAGCCGCACCCTGCCGGGGTGTTCTGCTTCAGCACGTCACACTCGTCGTCGGAGATGCGCTCGAAGTAGAGCGATCCGACGCCCTTCGTCTCTTCCGTCACCTTGCCCAACTCGATGATCGTGTCCATGTCACTTTCCTCTCCGTTGTTGGTTGAAACGACCGCTTGCCGGCAGTGCGCGACTCGTACCGCTGGTTGCGCAGCGTTGTCAAAAAACACGTGCTCCGGCATACCCCAAGAGTGACACCGCGCGTTGCAAAGCACGGATTTCCTCTGGGCAATGCGCGACTTGCGCGAGCGTGCGGCGGCGCAACCCAATCCGTACCGGTTTTGGAGTATTGGGGTTTGCAGCGAGAGTTGCGCAAAGTTGCGCGCGCCCATACTCCGATGCAGCGGGCTATTCAAGCCCGAATTGTGGTCACCTTCGGCCTATTACCCGGTGGACTTGCTTGCGCGCTGGCCTAGTCTTCGCGCATGGGCGAAATAGACAGCACGGGCGGCATGCACGGCCAGGAAACCATGAGCAGTCAGCAAGCTGCGGACAGCATGTACCGCAAGCACGCATACATCACGTTGCAAAAGGGTTTGCGCGATCGATTTCCTCCCGGCGCCGCGCTGCAGGCCTGGCTCGAGTGGCTCGATGCCGTGTACTCAGGTGACGTGAAACGCCCACCCCCGGTGATTGCGAGGCCCAAGGAGCAGGAGACGTCCGCCCGAAGGCGAAAACTTCTATCCTGAAGGTATCATCGCGTCGTCCATTCCGTGCCTTGGGTGGCCTCATGGGTTGGGGGCGCAGATGACGTTCGCGACTCGCGCGGGAATTGCACTCATCCTGCTGATGGTGCCGGCTGCGTGGTCCGCTGCGGCGGAGCGCGGCGCCATCAAACCGCCGCTGGAGGAGGCGACCATCCGGGAGCTGCAGGCAGAGATGGCAGCGGGCCGCCTCACCTCGCGCCAACTCGTCGAGACTTTTCTCGCTCGCATCCAGGCAATCGACAAGGAAGGTCCGCAGCTCAACTCCATTGCCGAGATCAATCCGGATGCCGTCGATATCGCGCAACGCCTGGACGCGGAGCGCAGGAGCAAAGGTGCACGCGGTCCGCTCCACGGCGTTCCCATTCTCCTCAAGGACAACATCGACACCGCGGACGAGATGTTGACGACCGCGGGTTCGCTGGCGATGGTGACGTCGCGCCCGAAGCAGGACGCGCACCACGTGAAGCTCCTGCGCGATGCAGGTGCCGTGATCCTCGGCAAAACCAATCTCAGTGAGTGGGCAAACTTCCGCTCGATGCGCTCGAGCAGCGGCTGGAGTGCACGCATCGGTCAGACGCGCAACGCGTACGACCCGACGCGCAACCCCTGCGGTTCCAGCTCGGGTTCCGGCACTGCGATCGCTGCCGGGCTCGCGGTTGTTGCTGTCGGCACCGAGACGGACGGCTCCATCACGTGCCCGAGCGCCGCGAATGGCATCGTCGGCATCAAGCCGACCGTCGGGCTCGTAAGCCAGCACGGCATCATCCCGATCTCGGTGAGCCAGGACACGGCAGGGCCGATGACGCGCAACGTCGAGGATGCGGTGATCCTTCTCGTTGCGATGATGGGTCGCGGGCCGAACGATCATGCAAGCGCGCACCTGGGCCCGCTGCCGGATATGCGCCAACTGAGCGACAACATGATGCGCTCGCTGCAGCCCGACGGCCTCAAGGGAGCCCGCATCGGCGTGGCCCGCAACATTTCCGGCTTCCATGAAGGTGTCGTGCCGATTCTCGAGGATGCCATCCTTGCTCTTACCGCGGGCGGCGCCGAGGTCATCGACAAGACGGACCTCGTCATGCCGAAGACCCTGTCCGAGGACGAGATGACCGTGCTGCTCTACGAGTTCAAGGACGGTCTCAATCGTTACCTGGCCACGCGCAGCGACGTGCCGGCGACGCTCGCCGATCTCATCGCGTTCAACGAAAAACAGCGCGATGTCGAGCTTGCGTACTTCGGCCAGGAGATCTTCATCGCCGCACAGACGAAGGGCCCGCTGACTGACAAGGCGTACGTGGAAGCGCGTGCGCGTGGCCTCGCGGCGGCGGGCAAGGATGGCATCGATGCCTTGATTGCCGCCAACAGGCTCGATGCGATTGTCGCGATCACGCTGGGCCCGGCGTGGACGACGGACCTGCTCAACGGCGACCGCGGTCTCGGCGGCGACATCACGCAAGCACCTGCGGTTGCAGGCTATCCACACATCACCGTGCCGGCCGGTTACCTGCAAGGGCTGCCGATCGGCATTTCGTTCATCGGGCCCGCGTACAGCGAGCCGACACTCATCCGGCTGGCATACGCGTTCGAGCAACGAACGAAAGCCAGGAGGCCGCCGGTATTGCTGCCGATGCGCCAAGCCCCGAAGTAGCGCGCGCCACGCCGGCACCCCGGAAGGTGAGAGTGCGGAAGCTCGCGCTCTACGGCTGCAGCAGCTTGTAGAAAACTGTCGTTGCGCAGGGCCGTCCATCCGGAAACAGCGCGTAATTCGGAATCTTTCCGATCGGTACCCAGCCCTGGCGCGCATACAGGCGCTCCGCGTCATCGCTCGCCGTATCGAGCACCAACACCGTTTTCCCGGCAGCCAACGCCGCACGTTCGGCAGCGAGCAGCAAAGCTTCACCCACTCCCTTCCGGCGCGCCTTGCGATGCACGAGCATCTTGGCGACGTCGCCGCGATGCGGCTGATTCTCGGGCTGCGCGAAGATCACTTGCACCGTGCCCACGATGTCACCACCGACATCTTCCGCGACCAGCACGAGCCGCTCGCCACGAACCAGGCTCGCACCCGTACCCTGCCAATGAGCCCGCGCCTTCTGGCGTGTCATCGGGTACATGAAATTCACGGACGCGCCACCGGCGACGCAATCCATGAGCACGTCGCTCAATCCTTCGAGTTCGCGCTCGTCGATTTTCTGCAGGTTGCGGATGCGGATGTCTTCGTTCACAGCCACCATTATGCGCCGAAGCCGCACGCCGGCGCGCTGTTCGTGCGCTCACTGTGCGCGTGCAAGCTCCTGGCTGACCAGGATCGCGACGAGTCGCATGAGCTGGGGTTTGCCACCCGCGCGGCCGGCTGTCGAAAGATACTCGCCGTTGATCACGATCGCCGGCACTGCATCGATGCGGCACGCCTTCGTCAGCTGTCGTGCCCGCTCGAGCTCCTTCTCGACCTGGGCGGAACGCCACGCGGCTGCAAAATCTCGCGGTGAAACTCCATTCGCTTCTGCGAACGCCAGTTGCAGCCGCAGCGTTTCCTCTTCGCTCTCCGCAACCAGGCGGTGCTTCTGCTCGTGGATGGCGGCGAACACGTGGCCATCGAGTTCGTCGCGGCCGAGCGCCCGCAGCGTGTAGAACAAGCGCGCATGCGCGTCCTGCCGCGCGTGCCACGCCACCGGAATCCGTACGAACTCGACGTCCCCGGGGCGGTTGCGCAGCCATTCTTCGAGATGAGGCTCCAGCTCGAAACAGTGGCGACACGCATACCAGAAGAACTCGACCACGGTCACTTTCGTGCGCGACGTTCCAGTTGCGGGCGGAGTAGCGGTCGCCGAGAGCTCTGCAACGATCGGCTGGAGCTTCTCGTAGTGCCGGCCTGCGATCCACTGCGTGTCCGGCCCGTCGGGCGGGCGCGGGTCACGGGTTCGCTCCGATGGCTGCGCACTCACAGGTGCGTCTGCCGGCAAGTCGGCTGCCGGAACGGCCCAGGTTGACCCGCGCCCGCACGCGGACGCGGCTTCGATCGTAGCCAGCCCCAGGAGGAGGGGCAGCACACGTCCTGTTCCGATCGAGACCGCTCTGCCCACGCCGGTGCTCCCTGGTTCCTTGTGCACGGGCATCGTGTGGCGCACGCACTGGCAACCGTCAACACGAGATTCACGAACTGCGGTCGCCGTGAACGCACCGACACGCAGGCGGCAAGTGACAGCGAGCCAGCGAACCGGAATGGAATCACACGCTTGCGCGCCGCGCGCACGACGATCGCCAGCGCGCAGCAGCTGCAGGAATTCGTCGGTGCCAGTTTTGGAGTATTGGGATCTGCACGCGCCTGCGCGCAGCCCGCGCGCGCCGCCTGGTGCCACTGTTGGAGTTTCAGGCGCCACGCCGTGCATTCTCCTGTGGACATCCGCATATCCGGGGATGATGATGAGCGCGCGGTAACACGCGGCCGGTCGGAACGAGATGCCCGCATATGAGCAGTGCGGACATTGCCGCGCGTCGCCGGGGGAGGGGACGCCCCACGCATAAGAACAGGGCCGTCCCGAACGGTCGCGCCGCGAGTCGGGCACTCGCGGTATCGTGGGAGGCACAGGGATGGCGCGGTTACCACGGCTTCACGTTCCCGGCGGCGTGTACTCCATCATCCTGCGCGGCAACCGCGGGCAGCCGATCTTCTGTTCGGACGAAGATCGCCTCGCCTTCGGCCGTCTCGTCGGCAGGTCGCTCGCGCGCCACGAGGCACGCGCGTTCGCGTACTGCTGGATGGAGAGCCGGGTGAACCTCGCGGTGCAGGTGGGCGAAGAACCGGTCGAGCGGTTCGTGCGCGGAGTCGCGGGCCCCTACGCGCGACACGTGCATCGGCAGGCCGGCATCGGTGGCAGCCTGTTCGCGCCGCGTTACATCGCGGTACTCATCGAAGACAGCGAACTTCCGGCCCTCGTGCGCCACGTTCACTGGGCGCCCGTGCGTGCCGGACAGGCACGCGAGCCTGGTGAATACGCGTGGAGCAGTCATGGCGCCTATGTGCGCGACATCAACGTGCCGTGGCTGACGACGACGCGCGTGTTACGCCGTATCGCGCGCGAGTCGGCTTCGGTCCAGCCGCAAGTTGCGTATGCGGACTACATGCGACAGGACAATCCTCCGGAGTCCCAGCGCGGCTTCGAATCCGGATCGCTGCCCGATCCGCGCGCCTTCGGCAGCGCGCTGTTTCTTGCAACGCTGCCGGACGACCGGTCGCAACCGCGACGGGTGCGCGCATCGCTGGAACAGCTGATCGATGCGGCGGCGGACGTGCTCGATGTTGCGCCCGAAGAGATCGTCTCGCTCTCGCGGCGCAGGCCACTGGCCCTGGCGCGGGCTATCGTGACGTGGCACGCCGTGCGACATCGCATCGCCACGCTGTCCCAGGTTTCGCGGCGGCTCGGACGGGATTCATCGACGCTGCTCACCAGCGTGCATCACTACCGGAAAGTGAAGCGCGAATACTTTGGCCAGCTCATCACGGAACTGCGTCCGCCGGGCGCGTGCTGACGCAGGTGGCCATGGGCGAACCGCAAAGACCAGGGGGGCGGATGAAAAACGCGTGCTCAGTGTGTCGACGGCGCATCGGGCCCGGCGTTGCGCACGAGCAGGTAGTCGTCCCCGCGGTCGATCACGCGCACGGGGATGTCCGACTTCAACTCGCCGAGTGCGCCGACCAGCGCCCGCGTGTCGCCGATGCGAAGCACGAGCGTGATGTTGGTCTTCCCGAGCTCGGGGTAGTCGATGCGGATCGGCTTGTGGGCATAGCGGTTGTGCTCGTCGATCGCGCGCTGCACCTGCCAGTTGTCGAACTTGAGCTTCCCTGCGCGCCACGCGTGAATGCGCTCTTCCGAGCCGATGGTGGGATCGACGTCGATGAGCCGTCCCTGGTAGAACGCGGCCGCTTCTCCTTCACCGTACGATATCGGTGCGCCGCTCCCGGCTTTGCCCGTGTCGATCGCGACGGTGCCGTCGAGAACGACCACGGTCACGGCGTCGTCACGCACCAGGACGTTGAAGCGCGTGCCGACGGTGCGCACCGATCCCTCGCTCGCGTACACCACGAACGGACGTTGCGAATCGCGCTCGACCTGGAACAGGGCCTCGCCGCGATCCAGCGTCACGGCGCGCTCGTGGCGCGTGAAGTGAACACGCAGTTCGGTGTCCGTGTTGATCGCGATGCGCGAACCGTCCGGCAAAGGAACGGCCCGTTGTTCGCCAGCCGCGGTGACATACGACTGCGTGTCATCCTGCGACCGCAGGTAAACGCCTGCCGCGATCGACAGGCCGACGATGCTTGCCGCAATGGCGACTCGCCGGCCGGAAAGGGCTCGCCACAGCGGCCGGCGAGCCGTCGGGGTAATCGTCGTCGTGCGAAGCGCTGCAAGCTCCGCCTGGATCTCGGGGTCGGCGAGCAACCCGCCGCTCAGGCGCCACACGGTCTCTGCGCGCAGCAGGTCGGTATTGTTGCGTTCGGAGCGAAGCAGCCACTCGCGCATCTCGCGCTCTTCGTCGGGCGTTATGCCGGAGTGCATGCGCATGACCCACTCCGCGCCGCTGTTCGGCCGCGCGAAGAAGAGCGAACCCGTGACGGTGTTGCGTTTCATGCCCGCTCACTCGGGAACAATGCGCGCTTGAGCTGCGTGATGGCTTCTATGACGTCGCGTTCGACGGCGCGCGCGCTCAGGCCCAGGCGCGATGCGACTTCCGCGTGCGGCAGATTCTCCAGCCGGTGCAGGAGATACACGCGGCGGGTGCGATCGGGAAGCTGTTTCAGGGCGTGGCGCAACCTGTCGGTGGCGCCCTGCACGTGTTCGAGTGGTTCCATGGTTCATCCCCGCAGGGCTAGTCTACTATCGCGGCCGTTCCGGGGGCCACGGTCGAAGCCGCACAGGAGGGCGCCTGGCCTGCAGAATCGATCCATGGCGCGACCGGAAACCCGTCTAATGGAAGGATTTTACTAGCCGTGTGGGCCTGGAAGCGGTTCGCGGCCGTGCTTTTCCTGGTCCTGGCGGGTGCCGCGGCGCCTGCCCGGGAGCCTGCCGGGCCCGTGCCATTGGAAATCAAGGCCCAGCCGCTGGGCGATGCCCTCAAGACTCTGGCCGAGCAGGCCGACCTGCAGATCGTGTTCCTACCCAGCGAGATCGGGGAACGCAGGTCGCCCGGGCTGAAAGACCGCGTGACCGTCGAGGAGGCGCTCACGCGTTTGCTGGCGGGGACGCCGCTCGAGTTCGTGCGCACGGCCGAGGGCGTGTACGTCGTTCGCGAGCGCAGCGCCGACAGCGCGGCCGCGAAATCGCCACCCGCTCCACCCGCTGACGAGAAGCCGCCACGTGACCGGCCGGATCGCAAGGTCACCTCGCCGAAGGAACTCGTCGCCGGCTTGCCTCAACCTTCCTCGCTGGGTGACCTCATGGTCACCGGTACTCACCTGCGCTCGGCACCCGTGGGCGCGCAGGTCATCAGCATCGATCGCGAAGACTTCGAGCGCATGGGGTTCACGACGTTGCAGGATGTCATTCGCACGCTGCCGCAGAATTTCGGAGGCGGTGCCACCGAAGACACGATCCTCGGCATCGAGGCGAGAACGAACACCGCCGAGGGCAATGCACTCAACCTGCGCGGGCTGGGTTCTTCATCGACGCTCGTGCTGTTGAACGGCCGGCGGCTGGCGGCGGGAGGCAACGAGGCCGCGTTCACGGATGTGTCCAACATCCCGCTCACTGCGGTAGAACGCATCGATGTCCTGCCCGACGGCGCATCCGCGTTCTACGGCTCCGATGCGGTCGGTGGTGTCGTGAACATCGTGCTTCGCGATGACTACGTGGGTGCGGAGTCGCATGCACGCGCCGGCACCGTGACCGATGGCGACCTCTCCGAGTTGCAGGCCGGGCAAGTCATCGGTGGTCGATGGGAAACCGGCAACGCGCTGGTCGCGCTCGAGTACTACCGTCGCGACCGGCTGCTTGCCGCGGATCGCGCGCAGGCCGCGAGCGACCTGCGACCGTTCGGCGGCGATAACTTCGACGTACGCACGAGCAACCCGGGCACGATCGTGATTGGTGCACGGACGTGGGCCATTCCCGCCGGCCAGGACGGCACGGCGCTCACACCCGCCGACTTCGTCGCGGGTACGCAGAACCTGACCGGTCGCAGGGAAGGCGCGGATCTGCTGCCCCGACAGGAACGCGCCAGCATGGTCGCCGCGCTTCACCAGGAGGTGACGAATCGTCTCGACCTGTTCCTCGACGCACTGTTCAGCCGGCGGGAATTCGAATCGCAATCCATCGGCGCGCCCGTGAACCTCGTCGTGACACCGGCGAACCCGTTCTACGTGAACCCGACCGGCGGAACGGGCCCCCTCGTCGTGGCCTACAACTTCGGCGACGACCTTGGCCGTCTCGGAGCCTCTGGCACTGTCGAGGTATCCAATGCAGCGTTCGGAGCAGCTTGGCAAGTCGGTCGCGACTGGCGCATCACGGGTTACGGCGCGTACGCACGCGAAGAGCAGGAACAGCGGCAGCGCAATCTCGTGAACTTCGGTGAGCTCCTGCAAGCACTCAACGATCCCGATCCTGCCACTGCCCTCAATCCATTCGGCGATGGCTCCCACACGAATCCCGCGACGCTGGCCCGCATCCGGACCCGCAGTGTCCTCGGTGTGGACTCGTCCCTGCGCTCGGCTCACCTGGTGGCCGACGGACCGTTGCTGGATCTCGGTGCCGGCGAGATCAAGCTCGCTGTGGGCGCGGATCATCGCCGCCAGCTGCTCGACTCCTCGAACGTGAGCCAGGTCAGCGTGGGCGGCACGAACATCCAGCATCACTCCGAGCGCTCGGTGAGCTCGGCGTTCGCCGAGGTGCTGGTGCCGCTGGTCTCCGCGCAGAACGGCGTTCCAGCGATCCACCAGCTGCATCTCTCACTGGCGGGGCGCGTCGAGGATTACAGCGATTTCGGCGGCACCCGGGTTCCCGCAGCCGGCTTCGTGTGGGAACCCCTCGAAGGCATTGCACTGCGAGGCACCTGGTCGAAATCCTTCAAGGCACCCAGCCTCGCGGATCTCGACGAAAGCCAGAACGCATTGCAGATCGCTCCGCTCCGCGACACTGCTTCGCCCACTGGCCTCACGCAAACGCTCATCTGGTTCGGGAAGAACGCGGATCTCAACGAGGAAACGGCAACCAGCTGGACGCTCGGAACGGAGGTCGCACCCCCGGCCGTGCCGGCGCTGAGGGTGGGCATGACGTACTTCGATATCGAGTACAGGGATCGCATCCAGATGAGCAGCTTCAATTTTGCGAATCTCGCCGATCCGCTGGTGGCCGAGTTCGTGGATCGCACGCCGACGGCCGAGGAACGCGCGCGCGTCTGCGCGCGCGGCAACTTCTTCGGCAACCCGGCGAACTGCACCGCGGCGCCCATCGGCGCCATTGTCGATGTGCGCATCCAGAACGTCGCCCTCTCACACACACGCGGCTTCGATCTGGCCGGCGCCTGGGAGGGAACCACGCCCTTCGGCGACCTGGAGGCCCGGTTGAGCGGCACCTACCTCCTGGATTTCCGCCAGGCGGCGCGCCCGAACCTGCCGGTCGTGGAACTGGTGGACACGCAGAGCAATCCGCTGGACCTGCGACTTCGCGGTTCCCTCACCTGGCAACGCAGCGGCTACGAAGTGTCCCTGTTCCTGAACCATGCGGATTCCTATCGCGATACCTTCAGCAACCCCGACCGGCGCGTGGATTCGTGGACGACGTATGACCTGCAACTCGCCTATGACACGTCGGAGCGCGCCGGGCCTCTCGACGGCATCCGCGTGTCGTTGTCCGTGCAGAACCTGCTGGACGACGCTCCGCCCTTTCTCAACAACGCCAACGGCATCGGCTACGACGAAGAGAACGCGGACCTGCTCGGGCGCATCGTGCGTTTTCACGTCCGCAAGAGCTGGTAGGTTCGCCGGCTCAGGCGGACCAGCGCCGCGCCCAGGCTTCTGCGCTCAGCTGGGTATGCAGGATTTCACTGCTCGCGCGGTCGGAGAGCGAATGACTGCCCGACAGCCAGTGCTCGAGCCTGGCACGGTCCAGGATTCGTTCGCGCACGAGGATCCCGTCGAGCAGCAGTTCGCGCACGAACGGCAGGTTCCTGTCGAGCAGCGCGGTGCTGAACTGAGTGATGCTCCCCTTCGCACGTCGCTGCACGATGGCCGAGGGCAGCGACGAGCTGAAAGCGCGCCGCGCGATTGCGCGGTCCCAGCCACCCTGTATCGCCACATACGTCGGAATTTGCAGGCACAGCTCGATCAATGGCTGAGAGAGCAGTGGATGCGTGCGCTCAGGATCATCGGCATGGCCGAGCGGATCCTGGAACGCAGGCGCACTTGCGAGGCTCGCGATCTGCCAGCGCTTGCCCGGGCCCACGACGTCCGCGCTCTGCAGCCACAATGAACGAGGGCCATCACGCCGCTCAGTGTCGCGAAAGGCCGCTGCGAGCAGCGGCCATACGGACCGGCGCGAAACCAGCGCCGCATCCAGCGCAACGCTGAGCAGCGCAGGCCGCACGCCGCGCGACTTCGCGAAATCCCTGATTGCCAGGTCGGCGCGAGCCTGGAAGAAGAGCCCGTCACCGCCCGTACCGGTGAAGATCGCCTGGGCGTTCGTCTCGCTCGCGAGCCTCGCCTGGAAGGGTTGACGCTGCAGGGAGCCTATATAAGAGGAGAGCCGCGGGGAGCGCCGTACGCCCAGGATGGCTCTCAGGTCAGTGGCTTCCGGGAGTAGCGGCCGCTCGACCAGGTCGATGTCGAAGTGTCCGGCCGCGAGTCGCGCGAAACGCCGCTCGTCTTCGTCCGGGCAGGAGCCGAAGTGATGCAGGCAGGTGATGGAAGACGGCGGTTGAAACGCTGCAAGACACGCGAGGACGATGGAAGAATCGAGTCCGCCAGAAAGCGAGTGCACGATGCGCGGATAGCACGAGGCCCAGGCGCGAACGCAGTTGCGCGTCGTTTGCAAGAGTGCCTGGCGCGCCGCGTCGCCGTCCTCCATGACGTTGCGAGAGGCCATGACGGCCGGATTCCAGAGCAGAGTTCGCGTCACGGCGCCCTCACGCAGCTCTACGCACTCACCCGGCTCGACTTCGGTGACTTGCGCCAGACCCGTTTCGTGCCCCGCGAACGCTGGCTTCTTCTGCATCGGCACGGCGTGCGTGCAACTACGCCCCGACACGAACGCGGCGACGTGGTTCCAGTCGATGGACAGAGGCTGTTGGAGGGCCAGGCAGTCCTCCACGTCCGAGAAGAACAACTGCAATCCGTTCGAGTGCAGCCTGAAACAGGGAAGTGTGCCGGAAGGGTCGCGGAGGACCCGGACTGCGCCTGCGGCATCGCGCAGGACGGCGACGTACCTGCCCCACCAGCCATCGAGCAGCCGTTCGCCGCCGCTCGCCAGGATGGCGCTGCATTCCGGCGACCCCAGCGAGCGCACGCGTACAGGCGTACTCATGTCCCCGCTGCTTCCCTGGAAAAGCGTGCCGAAGATTGCTCCGGCTGCCGTAGAAGCGTCGGCACCACGCTCGCGCGCGAGGGTGCGTAACAAGACTACGTCACTGGAACTCGGGCGCGCGCCTGCGGTGAAAGCAGCGAGGCCGCGCAAGTTCAGAGCGCGCGACCACTCACGCTCTCGCGCGAGGCGTGCGATCAGCGCCTGGCCTGTGCACGACTGCGCTAGGTCGCAGGCGTCCCAGGCGATGATGAAGTACCGAAACACGCGTGGCCGTTTGCCCCGGTGGCCGGTCAGGCCACGAGAATCGGCGTGAATCGGCAAACGCGCTCGACGCTGTCGTTGCACACCGAGTGCCCGAATTGCACCCAGCAGTGCGCGGCAAATGGCCGGGTGCGTACTCCGAAGACCCAGTCGGGATGGATGTCGTGACCGGCCAGGAACTCGAGCAGCGCGAGCGAATCGAGCAGGCACCGCTCGCGCGCAGGGAAGAAGAAGAGGGGACGCAACCGTTCGAACCGTCCGATCAGTCGGGCGAGTCTCACGTGTTCCGGGCGAGTGGCCGTGCTTCGACGCTTGCGCGACAGGATTCGCCTGACGATCCGTTCGAGCGGATAGCAGCGAAGCAGGAGCGCCGCCACGAGCGCGGCGCGGGCCACCTGCGCCAGGTCGAAAAATCCAACGCGCGTGACGCCAACCGCCTCCGTTTGCAGGTCATCCTCCGCACGAAGAACGTGTGGAGGATGCATACGCTTGCCCGCGCTCGGTGGTTTCACCAGCAGCCCGTGCAGCAGGAGCGACTCCGCCACGAGGATCGGGTCGCCTGCAACCGCCTGCCGCACGTGGTCGATTCCGCCCGGGCGCCGGGCCGCCAATCCCCCGTCCGGCCAACCCGGAACGACTGTGGCCAGGCCTCGGGTCACCGACAGGTCGAGCGCGTAATACTCATCGCGTTTCAGGTCGAGCAGGACGACATGAGAGTCATCGACGCACGCGAACACATGAGGTGCGAGCGCGAAGCGCGTCTCCCGGACGAATGACGCACTTCGCGCCGCCCCTGCGGCCGGAAGACGGCCGCGCTTGTCACCCGTGGCGGCGTCACCCCCGCGCATTTCACTCTTCGCCGACGAAGATGCGGTCGTAAGGCGGCTCGCCGAGCTCGAAGAACGGCAGGTTCGGCATCCCGCGCGTCTCTTGCGAGACGCGACCACAACGAATCAGCGCCGGATGTGTGTCATCGCGGCCGGGCGGGCCGGCGTCCGCTTCACGCGTTGCGGTGGCGGGAAGGGTTCTCACAGTTGCTTCCATGGTTCCTCCTGCGGGCAGTGCATTGCCCTTCTGTGGGTGAAACCCGCCTTCGGGATGAAGACGGCTTTCACTCCCTACGACGAACGCGGCATCCAAAACGGCAAGCCGGACGCAGGTTTTTTTTGCCGCTTTGTGTCTCCGGATCGTCTAGGGAGTGCCAGATGTCCTCCTGGCTTCCGGTGTGGCCGCCGCGCGGCTGTTTTTCCTTACAGAGCCGGCGGCCGCCCGACCAGGAGCTGGCTTGGGAAGGCTCATGCACCAAGCCGTGGTTCGATTTGCCGTCTCTGTGGCCGGCCGCCCGGGATCTGCATCCCCACCTCGCGGGCCGGCCGGCTGCAGAGACGCTACACAAGGCGCACCCGGGTGACGTTGCCTCTCGTGGACGAATCTGAGTAACCTCGCCTCCAGGGACTTCTGCGCTCATCCACGCACCGGGTAGATTTTTCAATTATTGCGGCCGACCCATGGCCCCGGGGGAGGGTCAGCGGACGACCATGACTGCCAATGCCACTGCCAGGCACCATCGACCGCGCGGATGGCGGCTTCGGTGTGGGGCTGACGCTGGCCAAGCGCATCGCAGAGATGCACGGCGGCTCCGTCGTGGCAAAGAGTGCCGGGGCGAACATGGGGAGCGAGCTCATCATGCGGTTACCTCTGTCGACGGAGCTGGGCGATGAAAGTGGCAGTGGTGCGGATGCGGAGCCACCGCGCGCAGCTCCGAAGCGCCTGCGGGTCCTGGTCGTCGACGACAATCGCGACTCCGCTGACAGCCTGTCGCTGTTGCTGGGCCTCGAGGGCTACTCAGCGCGCGCGGTCTACGACGGCGATCAGGCGATCGCGGCCTTCACGCAGCACCCCGCGGACGTGGTGGTACTCGATATCGGCCTTCCGGGCATGGACGGATATACGGCCGCAGAGAAACTGCGCACCCTGCGGCCGCAAGGGCTCACGCTGATCGCGCTCACGGGTTACGGGCAGGCAAAGGACAAGGAACGCGCGCAGGGCTCCGGTTTCGATTTCCATCTCGTGAAGCCCGTGGACTTCAACGAGCTGCGCAAGGTGCTGATCAATCTGCAGCAGGCGCAGCCGCGCGTCTAGGAGTCCTTCGACGTCTTTGCCGCACCCTTCGGGCGCGGCCGTACGAAGCGCCCGGTGGGCGACAACGGGAATACGCAGCTCACGACTGTCCCGCCGTTTTCACCGGCGGCGATGCCGATCTCACCGCCGATCATGCGCGCGCGATACTCCATGAGCTTGAGGCCCATGCCCGTTGGCTCCGCCGGCATCGCCGGCGGAATGCCGCGCCCATTGTCGGCAATCTGCAGCATCAGCCCGTTCTCGGAGTTCGACAGGCTCACGCGCAGCGACTGGGCGCCCGCGTGCTTCGCTGCATTCGCCATGGCTTCCTGCGCGATGCGATAGAGATGCGTCGCCGAGGTCTCGTCGATCGAGACGTCCGGCCGCAGCGAGCTGTGGTACTCGCACTTCAATCCGTACATCGCCTGGAACTGCCGCGCGAGATGTTCCAGCGCGGCAGGCAGGCCGCCGCGCTCCAGGTTCACCGGTGACAGGCCGCGCGCCAGCGCGCGCGTGCTCTCGATCGCCTGTGTCAGCACCTGGCGGATCCGCACAACCTGCGACGTGAATTGCGGCGCGTCGCGCTCGATCGCGGTCTCGATGCCTTTCAGCATCAGGCTGAGGCCGGTGAGCTCCTGGCCGAGCCCGTCGTGGAGATCGCTGCCGATACGACGTTGCTCGCGGTTGCTGATTTCGCTCAGTTCCTCTTCGAGCATGCGCCGGTTCGTGACATCGCGGCTGACGGACACGAGGCCCGTCACCTGGCGAGAGTCCGGGCCGCGCAGCAGAGCCTTGGTGGTCGAGTGCCAGCGAACGTCGCCGGTACTGTTACGCACCAGCTGTTCGCGGTTCGCGACCGTGGTACTGCGATTCATGAGGTAGTTGTCCTCGCTGCCGCGACGATCGGGCGCGCGCGTGATGTCCAGGAAGTCGCGCAGCCGGCGTCCGATCACTTCGCGCGCCGACTTGCCGATGCCGTCGAGCAGGGCGCGATTCGCCAGCAGCAGTTTCTCGTCGCGATCCACCGCGTAGATCGAGTCCGGGATCGTGTCGATCAGCGCTTCGAGCAGCGTTCTCTGCGCCTCCAGCTCGCGCTCGATCCGCCTGCGCTCCGAACGCTCGCGCGCTTCCGAAAGAGCACGCACGGCGGCCGGTCCGAGACGCTTGAGGCGACTCTTGAGTACGTAATCGGTAGCGCCGCTCTTGAGGGTCTCGATGGCAATTTCCTCGCCCAGTGCACCGGAAACGAAGATGAAGGGCGTCAACGGCCGTGCGCTGCGTGCAATGGCGAGCGCCGACAAGCCATCGAAATGCGGCAGGTTGTAGTCCGCCAGGATGAGGTCAGGCTCGCCTTCCTCCACTTCGCGCCGGTACTCCGCCTCGGTGGAGACGTGGCGCCAGTCGAGGTCCTCGAGCACGCCTTTCAGTTCTTCGTGCGCGAGCTCCGCATCCAGCGGATCGTCCTCGAGGCATACGACTCTGAGTGGCATGGCTACGCGGATTCGCTCGCGCCTGTGCCCGGCGGCGGCTCGTTGAAGAAAACCCAGTACGCCGCCACGTCCGCAACCGCGCTGACGAACTCGCTGAAGACGATCGGCTTCACGACGAAGGCGTTCGCTCCGACGCGGTAGCTGTCGACCAGGTCGCTTTCCTCGCGCGACGACGTGAGCATCACGGCCGGGATGAGGCGCAGGCGCGGGTCCGCTCGCACCGTGCGCAGCACTTCCAGGCCACCGACCCGCGGCATCTTGAGATCCAGCAGGATCACCAGCGGCGGCTCTTCGGGCCGCTGCGACCATTCATTGTGACGGTAGAGATAGTCGAGAGCTTGTGCGCCGTCGTTGACGACGTCCACCTTGCCCGCGAGCTGGTGGCGTGCCAGCGCCTCGAGGACGAGATCCACGTCGCGCGGATCGTCCTCGGCCAGGAGGATGCGGCCCTTTTTTGCCGCGCGCGTCATGCATCCACCCGCGTCGGCAGTGTGAAATGAAACGCAGCGCCCTTGTCGGTTTCGCCTTCCGCCCACACGCGTCCGCCGTGCCGCGAGATGATGCGCTTGACACTGGCCAGCCCGATGCCGGTGCCTTCGAATTCACCGGGTGCGTGCAACCGCTGGAACACGCCGAAGAGCTTGGCGGCGTACTTCATGTCGAAACCCGCGCCGTTGTCGCGCACCGCGATCTCGTGCTCGCGCACGTTCGAGCGCGAGCTGATCTCGATGATCGCCGGGTTGCGTCCCGCAGTGAACTTGACTGCGTTGTCGAGCAGGTTCTGCAGGGCGCCACGCAACAGGGCGCGGTCCGATTGCACCACCGGCAGCTTGTCGATGCGCCACTCGATCGATCGTCCCTCGAGGCTCAGCTCCATTTCCTCCACCAGTTCACGCGTCAGCTCACCGAGGTCGACAGGCGTGCGGTGCATTTCACCGCGGCCCACGCGCGACAGCGCCAGCAGCTTGTCGATCATCTCGCCCATGCGCAGCGCCGCGCCTGCGATCGTGTCCAGGTAGCGGCGCACCTGCGCGTCGCCGTTCCGTTCATCGCCGGCGAGCCGGCCGCGCAGCAGGTCCGTGAACCCGGACAGGTGCCGCAGTGGGGCGCGCAGGTCGTGCGAAACCGAGTACGTGAACGCCTCCAGCTCCTCGTTCGCCGCCCGCAGCTCCGAGGTGCGCTCCGCGACCCGCTCCTCCAGTTCGAGGTTCAACTGCCGAAAGCGTTCCTCGCTGCTGCGCAGCTGTTCGACGGCCCGGATGCGCGCGCTCACTTCGCTGACGAAGCCGATCACCGTTGCTGCGTTGCCGTCCCCATCGCGCATGAAGTAGGAGCGCACCTCGAGCCAGATGTAATGTCCGGCACGATGCCGGAAGCGATACACCTGCGTACCGTGCGTGGCGCTTTGGGTCAGCGCGGACAGCTCTTCGAGCACGCGGCGACGGTCCTCGGGATGGATGCGTTCGGTGTACGAGGCGCGATCCCGCAGTTCCCCGGCCGTGAAACCGAGCAGGCTTTCGACCGCGGCCGCCCAGGTCACGCGGTCTTGCGCGCGTTCCACTTCGAAAGAGATCCAGCCATTCGCAAGCAGTGCGGCCTCATACCGCGCTTTCCAGCGCCGGGCCTCCGCGGCGGACTCGTGCAGCTGCGTGACGTCCGTGCAGTTGCCGACATAGCCGACGAAACTCCCGTCCGCCGCGAAGCGGGGCGCACAGCGATCGAGGATCCAGCGATATTCGCTATCGTGCCGGCGCAACCGGTACTCCAGGTCGAAGCGGCGGCGTGCCGCCACCTCGGCGTCGTCGACCTGCTGCACCAGAGCCTGGTCCGCCGGGTGAACGGCGCTGAGCCACCCGTGTCCCAATTCCTCGGTGAGCGGTCGTCCCGTGAAATCGAGATAGGTCCGGTTGAAATAAATGCACTGGTTGGTGGCGTCGGAAAGCCACATCATCAGGGGAGAATCGTCGAGCACCTGGCGCAGGTCGGCCGGAAATACCGCGGGCGCGGACACGACATCCGCGGGCGCGCGCGGAGTGCCGCCGCCGGGCGTGAGCCCTTTCCCGGACGGGCTGCGTCCGGCTTTGGTCTTGCTCACGATTCCCTGGTCGTCAGGCCACCCCCAAAAAGTTTTTCCGCAGGTTCGGCGACTTTTTGGGTGACCCGGTTGGTTGCCAGTGGCGCTTGTCGCACTCGCGTCTGACGTGTAATAAGACGCTCAGGAGCTTAGCGTCTGACGACGCAACGCGCGAGCGTTGCGGGATTTGCCTAATGTTCTGTTGAAGAGGGCCCAGCTGGAGAGAGCAATGGAAGCACGCAGAGCCGCACGGATCGTGATCGTCGATGACCATCCGGTCATGCGCGAAGGGCTGCAGGAACTGCTGCTGCAGCACCCCGACCTGCAGGTTTGCGGCCAGGCCGACACGATTGCCAACGCGCTCGCCGAGGTCGATCGCAGCAAGCCGGATACGGTGGTACTGGATCTCACCCTCGGTGCCGAGGACGGCGTCGATCTCATCCGGCGCCTGCGCGAGACGCATCCCACCATCCGTATCCTGGTCCTCTCCATGCACGATGAGCTGCTGTATGCCGAGCGCCTCCTGAGCCTCGGCGTGAACGGCTACATCATGAAACAGGAAGCGGCCACCGAGTTCCTCAAGGCATTACGTAAAGTCGCCGCGGGCGAGGTTTATGTCAGCCCGGCCGTAAACGCGCGGTTGCTCGAGCAGATCAGCCGCAGCCGCGCACGCCAGGCCGGCGCGAGCGGGCTCGACACGCTGACCGGGCGCGAGCGGGAAGTGCTGAAGCTCACGGGCCAGGGGCGCACCACGCGTGAAATCGCCCAGGCGCTCGCGATGAGCGAGAAAACCGTCGATTCCCACCGCCGCAATATCCGCGACAAGCTGGGCCTGCATTCCTCGAGCGAGCTGCTGCGCTACGCGTTTCGCTGGGTGAGCGACGACGAAAAACCCGGCACCGCCGGCGCAGCGGACGACAGCGGCGGCGCTGCTGAACTTCCTGCATCCGGCTCGCGCTCTCCGGATTGAAGTCCCTGCGGCGCGTACGTGCGCCGGATTAAGGGCAATTCAGGCAAATCCCGCGGACGTGCTTCACGGTCCGGCGCGGCTCCCGCGCCGGAGCACGACCCTTTCAGGGTTTTTCGCATTCAGAGACGTACCCCCGTCTTTTACCTTGGCTCTCGCTGGATCGCTCGAATACGGCGGCGCACTGAGGCGCCGGTGGCAACAGGACGAGTGGAATGTCGCGACTGACGAGCACGGAACTCTGCACGGCACTGGCCGCGGGCGCGATGGACGTCTTCTACCAGCCCATCGCCACCTGGTCGGGACACGGCTCCTGGCAGATCGGCGGCGTGGAAGCGCTCGTGCGCTGCACGCGCTCCAACGGCGAACGCGTTCCGCCGGATCGCGTCCTTCCCGTTGCCGAACGCGGCGGCATGATCGGCCAGCTCACTCACTACGTGCTTTCGCATGCGCTGTCGAGCCTGCGCTCGTGGCAGAACCAGGGACTGTCCCTGCAAGTCGCAGTCAACCTGCATGCCGAATCACTGATGGATACTGGTCTGGCCGACCGCGTGGGCGGCATGGCACTGGCGCACGGCATCGAGCCGCGGCGCCTGACGCTGGAAATCTCCGAGCGCACGCCGGTCGTCGATCTGCGTCGCGCGCGCGAAACGCTCAACGGCCTGCGCGCCGCGGGCGTGCGCGTCGCGCTGGACGACTTCGGCACCGGGTTCGCGCTCTTCACGCGCATCGACACGCTGCCGTGCGACGTGATCAAGATCGACAAGTCCCTCGTGCTCAACATGCGTTGCACGCAGGAAGCCGAGAACGCCGTGGCCGCTCTCATTGAGCTCGGGCATTCGCGCGGCCTCTCCGTCTGCGCGGAAGGCGTCGAGGACGAAAGCGCACTGCGCAAACTCGGCAACCTCGATTGCAACATGGTGCAGGGCTACCTGCTGGCTCAGGCGATGCCCGCGCACGAAGTGCCGGCCTGCGTGGAAGAGTGGAACAGCGGTGACACGAGCCGCACCAGCCGCCACTTCCAGCAGCACGTGCTTCCGGGCATCCCGAGCACGACCTGTCCGGCGCACGATTCCTTTACCGATACCGGACTTTATGTCCGGGTACCGGCAGCCTGATGAGCGCGCGAGTTCACAATCTGCGTGACGGAATGCGCGCGACCGAAGGCGCGCCCATCGCGGAACCGCTGCATCCCACGGGCCCGTCGAGTGCTGCGCGCCAGGTGCGCCGGCAGATCGCGCAGGTCGCTCCGTTCGCCACGACGGTGCTGGTGCTCGGCGAGAGCGGTACCGGCAAAGAGATCGTGGCCCGCCAGATTCATGCGCTGTCCAGCCGCGCGACCGAGCCGTTCGTGCCCGTCAACTGCGGCGCAATTCCGGCTGAGCTGCTCGAGAGCGAGCTGTTCGGCCACGAGCGCGGTGCGTTCACCGGCGCGATCACGGCGCGGCAGGGCCGCTTCGAGATTGCGCAGGGCGGCACGCTGTTCCTGGACGAGATCGGTGAGATGAGCCCGCACATGCAGGTGAAACTGCTGCGGGTGTTGCAGGGGAAGTGTTATGAACGGGTTGGATCGAGTGAGACGCGCTTTGCGGACGTGCGCATTATTGCCGCGACCCATCGCGACCTGGAGGCGGACGTCCGTGAGGGCCGGTTCCGCGAAGATCTCTTCTTCCGTATCAACGTGTTTCCGGTCCAGGTGCCTGCCCTGCGAGAGCGAACGGAAGATCTCGAGGCACTGATCGCTTCGTGCCACGGGCAGCTCGCCACGCGCGGACACCAGCCGGTCACTTTCTCCGAGACTGCGCTGTCTGCGCTGTCCTCGTGCGCGTGGCCCGGCAACATCCGCGAGCTCGAAAACCTGCTCGAGCGCCTCAGCGTCGTCAGTCCCGGTGCCTGCGTCGAGGCGCAGGATCTCCCGGAACGTTACCGGGTTCCGGCCGCACCCCTCGGAATCGAATCCAGCCCGACCGCTCGTACGGCGGTCATGCCAGAGATGCCCGCTGCCAACCTGGAGGCGCAAGCGCCTGAGGGCGAGGGTGTGCGAGTCGCCCTGCCTTCCTCCGGCCTGTGCCTGAAGAGTGTGTTGGTTGAAGTGGAACGCGACCTGGTGAAGCAGGCGCTTCATCGCAGCGAGGGTGTCGTGAGCCGGGCCGCCCGGCTGCTCAACCTGGGGCGCACGACCCTGCAGGAAAAGATGCGCAAGCTCCAGCTCTCGTAAGCCGCTTCGTCAATTTCGTGAATCTGCCGGTGCGCGCTTGCCCGGCTCGAGAACCAGGCGCCGCGCGTGGTCGCTATTCCCGCCCGCGCGGTTGCTGTATTTTGCCTGTCAAACCGCTGCTCACAGCCCTGTCACCATGAGCGCATCGCCAGAATCCGACCTGCCGGACAGGCCCACCCCGAGTGGGCGGGCCAGCGAACAACTGTTGCGCGCCATCCTCGACCACAGCCGCGACATCAATCTCGCGCTCGCTCGCGACGGCACGATCCTCTACCAGAGTCCGCACGCGGCACGCGGTATCGAGCTCGCGTCGCCGACGCAGAGCGAACCACGCCTGCAGGATTGCGTGCACCCCGAGGACCGCGCCCGGTTGCAGGAGGACCTGGCCTGCTTCATACGCGACTCGGAACCCTCGAAGGAACTGCGCTGCGAGTTTCGCCTGCGCCACCGCAACGGCGAGTGGCGCTGGTTCGAGGCAGTGGCCGCAAACCTGCTCCAGGATCCGGCCGTCGCCGCGATTCTCCTCGACGCACGCGATGTCACGCAGCGCAGGGAGAATACGGAGACGTTGATGGCCGAGAACGTTCTCCGCCTCGAGAAGGCGGAAACGGCATTGCGCTTGCGCGAGTGGCGCTATCGCACCGTCGCCGAAGTCATCCCGGGCTTCGTGCAGGAGTTCACGATCGCACCCGACGGCAAGGTGCAACTGGTATGGGCGAGCGAAGGATTCGAACACATCATCGGGCTGCCCGTGGACGAGGTCGTCCGCCGCGGCAACTGGCTGTCATTCATGCGTCCCGACGAGATGGACGCCGCCCGCGAGCGCCTGGAACGGATGCGCCGCGGCGAGTCGACTTCATCGGAAGTGTGCATCGTCGACGTGCACGGAAACGTGCGCTGGCTGCACTCGGTCACGCGTCCCGTCGGCACGAATGCGCAAGGCGTTACCACCGTGCTGGGCGTGGCCTACGAGATTACGGATCGGAAACTTGCCGAACGCCGGCTGGCCGAGAGCGAAGCGCAGTTTCGCCTGGCGCTCGAGAACACACCGATCGGCATTGCGCTCGCCTTTCCCGATGGCCGCCCGGTCCAGGCGAACCGCCGGTTGTGCGAGCTGCTGGGCTACGAGGCTGCGGAGTTCGCAGAGCTCGGGGGCCTGGCTACCGTTACGCATCCCGCGGACGTGGACGCGGACCGTGTTCTCCAGCAGGAGCTTCGTGCTGGTGCGCGCAACGCGTTTGACGCCGAGAAGCGGCTCATCCGCAAGGATGGCTCCGAGATCCTGACTCGTACGCGCGTCGCGGCGATCCGCGCCGCCGATGGCCAGCTCCTCTACATTCTCAGCGAGATCGAGGATGTCACGGCGCAGCGTGCCACCGAGGCGGCGTTGCGTACCTCCGAAGCGCTGCTGCGCGCGGTTACCGAGAACGTCCCCGACCTGCTCCTGTTGCTCGACCTCGATCTGCGCATCCGGTTCGCGAATCGCAGCGTGGTGGGCACGCCGCCCACGCAGCTCATCGGCCGCTCGGTGCTGGAGTTCGTGCCGCTGGCGGAGCAGGCGGGCGTGAGTGCCGTCTACCAGCGCGCCATTACGACGCGCCAGCCACAGGTGTACGAAATTCGTGCGCACGTCGGTGGCGAGCCTCGCTGGTTCGAGAATCGCGTCGGACCCGTCATCCAGGACGATCGCATCGTCTCGATCACCGTGGCCAGCTCCGAGATCACGGCGCGGCGGCGCGGCGAGGAAGCACTGCGCACGCAGGGCAGGATTCTCGACACCCTGCGCGAAGGCGTGATCGTGATGGATGCGTCGTCGATGATCCGCCTGGTGAATCCCGCCATGGCGCGCCTCACCGGCTACGAACCGCGCGACTTGCTGGGCCGTTCGGGGCACGTGATTACGCGCCGCACCCGCAACGAGTACCTGCAATTGCTGGCGGACCTCGACCGGCGGCTCGCGAGCGACCAGTTCGCCGACCTGGAGCTCGAGTGCGTGCGCCGCGACGGGACTTCGTTCAAGGCTTCCTGCGTGGTGACGCCCATCGAGATCGGTGGCGAGCGTCACCGGCTCGGCGTGCTGGAAGACATCACGCAGCGGCGCGCGCTCGAGCACGAAATCATCGAGATCGCCAACCGCGAGCAGCGGCGCATCGGCAGCGATCTGCACGACGGTCTCGGGCAGGAGCTCACCGGCGTCGCGCTGATGTTGCGCGGTCTCGCGGGTCGCTTGCGCAAGGAGGGCGCTGCCGCGGCACCGGACGCGGAGGAGATCGTCGCACTGGTCAACGGCGCGATCGACAGCGCCCGTTCGCTTGCGCGAGGGCTTTCACCGGTCAGCATCGAGCGCGGCGGCCTGCCGTTCGCGATTCGGGCGCTGTGCACGCGGGCATCCGACATGTACGGCGTGCAGGTGCGTTTCCGCAGCAAGGTCTGGCCGCAGTTGACTCTGGACACGGCCCCCAGCAATCACCTGTATCGCATCGCCCAGGAAGCCGTAACGAACGCCGTAAAGCACGGTCGCGCGACCGAGATCGTCGTGGACCTGATCGTGACCGGCGAGCCGGTGCAGCTCGTGATCACGGACAACGGCGCGGGACTGCCTGCGGACATGGAGCTGGCCCAGGGCATGGGCCTGAAGATCATGCGTTACCGCGCGAACATGGTGGGCGGGAACGTCCAGATCGGACCGGCGCCCGGTGGTGTCGGCACGCGAGTCACCATGGTGTGTGTCCAGCCCGCCTTCACTCAGCCGCTGCCGAGCCGTGACCCGGAAGACGAGGAAGTTGCGGAGTAAAAGTCCCCAGTTGCAAAGCGGCGCTGTGCGCGATGCGAACGAGACAAGCGGGACAGCTACCGCTTCGTTGCAATCGGCGGTAACCTCTCTGGTGTGGAGAATGCAGCCACGGCGCACGGAGAGGCATGAAATGACTGCAGGACAGTCGGTGTGGAAGGCATCTGCGGGTGGCGGAACCGCCCCGCCGCGCAAGAAAGCGCGCCGCGTGCTCATCGTCGATGACCACCCGATTGTCAGACAGGGTCTGCGCCGGCTCATCGACCAGGAGGAAGACCTCGCGGTCTGTGGCGAAGCGGAGACCGTGCGCGATGCGCGCACCGCCATCAAGGAGCTCAATCCCGATGCGATCATCGTGGACATTTCCCTGAAGCAGGGTGATGGCATCGAGTTGGTGCGCGACGCGCGCGCGCACTATCCGACGCTCCCCATCCTCGTGCTTTCGATGCACGATGAAACGATCTACGCGGAAAGGATGCTGAGCGCCGGCGCCAACGGCTACATCATGAAACAGGCCGCGAGCGAGCAATTCCTCGTGGCGGTGCGACGCGTGCTGGAAGGCGGCATCTACGTGAGCGAGGCCGTCGGCAACAGCATGATCCAGAAGTTCGCGTCGGGCGGGGCGTACATCTCGTCGAACCCGATCGATCGGCTCTGCAACCGCGAGCTGCAGATCCTGCACCTCATCGGCAAAGGATCGAGCACGCGTGAGACGGCCGAGGCGCTGAACCTGAGCATCAAGACGGTGGAGTCGCATCGACAGCGCATCAAGCGCAAGCTCAATCTCACGACGGGCGCGCAGCTGGTGCAGTACGCGGTGAACTGGTTCTCCGGCCGCGAAGGGAACTAGCCACCCACGAAAGTTTCGCGCAAAGCCGCGAATACTTTCGTGGGGCCCGGCAAAGCAGAAGAAATCACGGCGACTCCCGCCCGTTTGACAGTTGCTTCAGCGAAAGCCCGCACCGGTGCTCGCGCCGTAGGGGAATGGCTGAACGGGCCGGCTGAATGCCATCAAGTTTCGTCACGATCGGACGACTAAACGGGTACGCCAGCGTGGCGATCGCGGCTCTCCGTGAGCAGGGTCGCCCGACGCCGGCGCAAGTTGGGCTGCGCGCCCGCCTGGAACTCGCCCGTGACCGAACCTGCACGAATCGCCGACCTGGCACAGAGCCTGGAACCGAGGACCGAGTCCTGCGGCCAGGAACTGTTCGCCGCCTGGCTCGCGACGACGAGCGAGGCGGTTGCTGTCGTGGGCGGCGACACGATCGGCATGCCAGTCATCGCAGCCAGCGAGAGCTGGGCGCGTCTGTGCGGCTTCTCGCTCGACCAGGTCGTGGGTCTGCCGTGCCGACCGCTG
>Ga0187892_10001172_pt1 | contig 62123 bp, 56 predicted proteins | sample MA1701073metaG_FD_139345 | JGI IMG/M metagenome (GOLD analysis project Ga0187892, IMG submission 139345) | Bio-ooze microbial communities from a basaltic lava cave in the Kipuka Kanohina Cave System on the Island of Hawaii, USA - MA170107-3 metaG ... | reverse complement strand
GCCTGCTCAAGGTCATCAGCGGCGGCCGAAATTAGATGCGATAGCCCTGGGGGTGAACCGTTGCGGCCATCGCCGACGTGCAGCCGGGCAAACGTTGTCCCCACGCACGTGGGGGTGAACCGAAATCATGCTGGCCGAGGCGGTGTACAAGTTCAGTTGTCCCCACGCACGTGGGGGTGAACCGTTGATCGCCCTCGGGACCGACTCACAGCTTGCCGTTGTCCCCACGCACGTGGGGGTGAACCGTTTGGCCAGTTCGGGTTCGTCGATGTAATCAACGTTGTCCCCACGCACGTGGGGGTGAACCGAGCCATGCGCTGACAATACTGCCGGCCGGTTTGTTGTCCCCACGCACGTGGGGGTGAACCGAAGAAGATGCCTGGTGTGTCGCCGAACTCGTTCGTCGTCCCCACGCACGTGGGGGTGAACCGCATCACCGCGGCCAAGATTGTGAATTGGCTCCGTTGTCCCCACGCACGTGGGGGTGAACCGGCGGGGCTACGTGCTCTGCGGTGTCTCGACCGTTGTCCCCACGCACGTGGGGGTGAACCGACCACTCCTGCGAACAACCGGAAATCGGAAATCGTTGTCCCCACGCACGTGGGGGTGAACCGGGCCGGCGGCTGGGCGAGAACGCGGCCGTGACCGTTGTCCCCACGCACGTGGGGGTGAACCGCCAGAACAGACCGGTTCGCGGTCTGCGACGAAGCGTTGTCCCCACGCACGTGGGGGTGAACCGAGCGCTTGCGGCAAGCGTACGAGGAGGCTTTGGCGTTGTCCCCACGCACGTGGGGGTGAACCGCACGGTGTGTGGCTTCTGGATAGCGAAATCTCGCGTTGTCCCCACGCACGTGGGGGTGAACCGTCGAGATCGACGCGCTAGGCCGAATGGCCCGAGTTGTCCCCACGCACGTGGGGGTGAACCGGCGAACGAGCTGCCGCTCACTTCGCGCCGCCGCGTTGTCCCCACGCACGTGGGGGTGAACCGACGGCGGCGTCACACAGCGGGCCAGCGACAGCGTTGTCCCCACGCACGTGGGGGTGAACCGTGGAGGTGGTGTCCGTGTAAGCAAGGGGTATGGGTTGTCCCCACGCACGTGGGGGTGAACCGACGCCGACGAAATGGTTTTGGTGCAACATGACGTTGTCCCCACGCACGTGGGGGTGAACCGTACAGCTCCGGATCGAACTCGTCCCCGATCGCGTTGTCCCCACGCACGTGGGGGTGAACCGTACAGCTCCGGATCGAACTCGTCCCCGATCGCGTTGTCCCCACGCACGTGGGGGTGAACCGCCGAGCGCGGTGCGTGTGCTCTTCACCTGCGCACACCCGTGCAGCGGTTACGGCAGTTTTTCTATCTTGTGATCGCGGACCTTTTTTTGGGGCACCGGGCGCGAAAGTGGATAGCTTCGCAGCGAGCCGGGCGGTCCTCCGCCCGGTCCTAACGTACCGAAGAGCACCTGATCGCTCCCGCCGCATCCGCTCCGCGTGCCCCGCGCCTCTGCGTGAGACTTGCGTGGATGGTCTCTTCGCAGCTCGCGCCGTCGCTCGCTTCTGCGATCGCCGCGCATGTAATGAAGGGTGAGGCCGGCTGCGGCGTAGCGCTGCGGCAGCGGGCGCCGCGCGTCGCGTCGTCGGCTGGCCGAGGATGATGTCCGCCTAATCTTGAACGGATGACCAGATGATCAACGCTCTTCCGAACTGTTCCGCCCCCGGCTTCACGCTGAACCGGCCCCGTTCGCGTGCAGTTTCGGCACGAATCGGTCCGCTTCCGGCCTGGTTCGGACCCGATTTCGACGCCTTCTTCAGCCGCGCGCCCCTCGTCGCCGCCGGCGCTGGCCAGGCAATTGGCCCAATTCCGCCTCAAAGCGGCCCTTCGCGTACCCAGTTCACCGCCGTCAGCCGCTTGGGCGTGTTGCCCTCCGGCTCGTCGCCTGCACATCCCCGCATCGCACCGCATCTCGCGCCAAAGCCCTCACCGCTGTGCGCTCACCGCGCCCGGCCCGTGGATCTTGACCGGCCGCACGGCTTCGTTGGCCTTCTTCGCCAATCGGTCGGTGATCGCCACCTTGAGCACGTACTCGCCGGCCGGCAGGCTGGCCGGCAGCGTCACCAGCTTCGCCAAAAAGAAGTCCTCGCGCCGCTGGCGCGACAGGTCCTCGATCTCGGGCTCCTCTTTCTGCCAGACCGATTGCCCTGCGGGCGTGAGCAGCTCGATGCGGCTGGCCAGCGCGGTCCGCAGCCGGCCGTCAGTGGCCGGCTCGGAGTAGAAGTTGCGGATCTCGCAATAGACGACGGCCTTGTTGACCGTTCCCGCCATCAGCGCCCCGGCCGGCAGCTCCTCGTACACGCCGAACGACGAGACCTTCGAGCACAGGGCGATGTTCGGGATGGCCAGCTCCGCCGAGCGGCGCAGCTTGGCGCGGAGCGCCTCCACTTCGGCCAGCGCCGCATCCACCTCCGCCGGCGACTCGGCCGCCTGACGGATGGCTGCCAGCGAGCGGACCGCGTCGTCGAGCAACGCCTCGCCGCCGCCCGCGTCCGCCCCGGCCAGGTCGATGGCTTCCTGCTCGCGGCCCGTGGCCAAAAGCATCGCGCGGAGTTTGAACCGGGCGTCGAGGTCGTCGGGCCGCTGCGCCGCTTCAGCCCGCAAGTGTGCGATCGTCTCATCGAGCGTGCGGGCGCGAACCGCGTCCGTCGAAACCGGGACGTTGCTGACGCGACTCGCCGCGTCGTCGTCGGCCAGCACCGTCGCCGGCTCGGCATCGACGCTCGTGTTCATCGTCAGCGCTTCCAGTTTCGGTGGGGCCTTGGGCGCTTCGGCCGGGAGCGTCAGTGGCGAGGCGCTCACGCCAGCGCTGTCCGCGTTGGTGGCCGGTATCTGCGTGACGGCATTCGTGGCGGCCGGCGCGTCGCCGACGGCTGGCGGAGGATCGACGGGAGTCGCGGTCGGCTCAACGGGCATCGCAGGCCGTTCGCGCTGCGGCGACGCTTGTGTCGCGTCCGCCCCGCGGGCGGGTTCATCGCTGAGTCGCATGGCCAGCTCGCCCGGCGCGCCTGGATCCGACTTCGGCAATCGATCGAGGAATGCCTGCACCTCCTGCTGGGCGGCACTGCCGGCCGGGTCGGGCGGCACGGTCAGCGACGGCGATTTCGGCAGCACCAGCGGATCGGCATACGGCGACTCGGCCGCTGCCGGCTGCTGCTGCGCCGTCGCTGCCGGTTGACTGCGCGGCGCGCCCCAGCCAGGCCTACGCGTGCCGGCGCACCCGCAGGCGACCAGCGCGGTCAAAGCCGCGAAGAGCATCGCCGCAGCAACTTGAACCGACACACCGTGCCGCGCCGCGCCCGCCGCGCACACGTGATTGCAGTGCAGACTCGTATGCATCATCGATCCTCCTTGATCGAAAAACTCAACCGTTGGGCTGTGTCCTCAAAAGCACGGGCAAGCGATAAGGCTGCTTGCCCATGCCACCCGATCGCTCATCCTGCTCGTGCGAGAATCCTTTCTCGCACGCTCCGCTTCTGCGAGAATCGCTTCTCGCAGGCATGCTCGTGCGAGAATCCTTTCTCGCACGGTCCGCTTCTGCGAGAATCCCTCCTCGCAGGCATGCTCGTCCGAGAACCCGTTCGCGCACGCCGTGCAACGACCGAGCCTGAACCCTAACCCCTGAACCCTGAACCCTTCTTTGAGCAATGCCGCACGATGAACTGCTCGATCGCGCTGTCAAAATCTGACAGCCCGGTCTTGACGGCGACCTCGACCTCGGTGAGTCCGCCGAGTTTCCGTTCGAGCGCCGGCGTGGTGACGTTGGCCGCCTGAGCAGCGGAGCGGTCCCACGCGCCGCGTGTCGGGACGGATTGTCCGCGATCCATGGCGACGCGCGCGTCCAGCAGGCGTCGCACCGCATACGCCAAGCCGCCCACCGCCCGGCCGGCGGCCGCGCGATCGGTCTCGACCACCTTGCGCCACTGCTGCAACGCTCCAGGCAGGTTGCCCTCGACCATTCGGTCCACCACGGCGAAGACCATCTCCTCGCGGGCCGTGCCGACCAACGCGTTCACATCTTCGACCGAGATCTCCCGTCTCGCGGCCGCGTACGTGCTGAGCTTGGCCAACTCCGTATCGAGCATCGCCAAGCCGTCACCGCACAGCTCTCTCAGCCGGCCCGCGGCCACGCCCGACATCTGCTTGCCGTACGTGCCGCGCGCTTGCTCGGTGATCCACGCGGTCACGGCCGCGCCTTTCAACGGCTCGCAGGCCATCCCCCAGCCCTTCTTCAGGATCATCTGCGAAAGCTTGTAGCGCTTGTCGAGTGCATCGCACACCAGGACCAGGCAGCCGGTCGGCGACGGCGCCGCACAGTATTTCTCCAGCAGCTCGCGATGTTTGGTGACGAACGAGTCGGCGTCGTCGACGATGACGGTCCGTTCGCCGCCCAGCAGCGAGACCGTCCGCACTTCGTCAAGCACGTCGGCCAGCCGGGCCGTTGGACCATCGAAGCGCGTCGGCCCGAGCTCATCGCTGGATCCCTTCCGCGCTGCCAGGATCTCGCGCAGCGCTTGCCGGCGCAGGTACGTCTCGGGTCCGTGCACCACGTACACCGGGGCTGCTGCGATCGCGGAACTCATCGGTGAACTCGTCGCCAAACTCCGCCAGCCGCGCCCGCGCCGCGGCGATCACGTCGGTCGCCTCGGGGTCGCGGCGGGCGGCTTGCTCGTAACAGTTGCGGGCGCGCACCTGGTCGCCCTGAAACATCGCCAGATCGCCCAGGCTCAGCCAGCCGCGGACGTCGTCGGGCCGCTGGCCGAGCAGCCGCTCCAGCGCCTCGCGGGCCGCGGCATAGTCGCGCGTGGCGACGTAGGCACGGGCCAAACCGTCGAGCGCCGCGCGCGAGTCAGCATCGTGCTGAAGCGCACGCCGAAACGAGTCGATCGCGCCGTCGTACCCGCCCTGAGCGTACAAGACCGCGCCGAGATCAACAAGCGCCGCCGTCAGCGTCGGGTCGATGCGCACCGCGTCTCGAAATCGGGCTGCGGCCAACTCACGCTCGTTTCGAAGGGCGTGGATCGCGCCTTGCTGATACAAGCGCCGAGCGCGGCGGCGATCGTCTTCGCTGATCGGCTCGGCTTCCACGTTCTGCGAGCCGGCCGCCGGCGCTTCGGCCGCGCCGCTCGTCGGCGCCGGCATGTCGAACCGGCCCGACGTCGCCTCCGACATGTTTCCACCGCGGTCGCGCACGCGCAGCCGCGCTTCGATCGGACCGCTGAGCGTATCGGGAACCGGCCAATCCAACCGTCCCGTATTGGCCGATGGCGGCGCCATTGGCTGCCATTCGCCATCGGGCCAGGCGCGATAAGTCAACTCGACCGGTCGCGAGACCAGATGGGCGTCCAGCGCCGTCCACCGCAACGCCAGCGAGCGCTTCGCACCGGAGCGTGGCGCTTCAAGCACGGGTGGGTGCAACTGCACGACCGGGCTAGTGGCATCGACGAACGCCCATCGCTGCGGCGTGTTTCCAGCGACCGGCGGCGGGCGCGACGATCCGAGCGCGTTCGTGACGATCAGCCAAAACCCGTACAGGCCGTCGTGCGGGGCCTCGAACGCAACGGGAGACTGAAGATCGTGATCCACCACACCCGCGAGCCAGGACTCGCCCTGGTCGGTTGTGTACCACAATTGTACCTGGGTCAGTGGGAGCGATTCGGGCGCGACCGCGTAGTCGAACGCGATGCATCGCTGCCGCGCGCGCGGGACTTGGGAGTCGGCTGGCGGTTCCGCGGCGATGGCCGAGCCGGCCAAAAATACGCCCAAAACCCCAAAAAAGGCTACATTGCGAAGCTCGGCGGACATCCTGTCCCTCGGTCGGCGCGCTCCCGCGACGCACTGCGACAGCGCTGAGCATATCGGACGACGGCCGAGCGGCGCTTGATCTATTCGGCGCGGGCCGGCGCGGCCTCGGCCCGAAATGCGATGACGTAACGTTCTGATAATAATGAGCTTATGACGAACGAAGCCAGAGCGACGCGCGACAAGCCAGCGCTGGGATCCACGAGGCCCGAATGTGCGCCTGCTGCGGTCGGGATCGGTGCTCAGAACTGACTGAATCCGTCCGTACTTCGTTTCCGCGGTTCAGAATGTGGTTTCGGCGGCTTTGCCAGACCGCGCCAAGTCTGTTAGACTTTTTCGGACGGCGAGGGCTGAGAAGGGTTTTCAGACAAGGCGCGGTGGCTGCAGAGGAGAGGCGGCATGGTGGAGTACGAACAACTTCGACAGCTTGTAGAGGCTGCGGCGGACGACGTGGCCAAGGCGACGGGTGGAAACAAGGCCGCGGGCACGCGGGTGCGGAAGGCGATGCAGGACATCAAAAACGCGGCCCAGGAGGTCCGCAAGAAGATTCTCGAAGCGCGAGCGCCGGCGGCCTCGACGACGCCGGTCGAACCGCCCGCATAGCGATGCCTCCGCCGCCGCTGTTCGACTTGGCCGGGATCGAGCTGGACCGCGTCGTGCTGACGCGCGAAGAGGTCTATGCGCGCTTGCCGCAGCGGCACGAGTTCATGCAGCTCGACGGCGTGGTACACATCGACCTCGAGCACGCTCGCGGCATCGGCGTGCGGCACGTGCGTGACGACGAATGGTGGGTCCGCGGGCACGTACCCGGCAAACCCATTCTTCCGGGCGTGCTGCTGCTTGAGATGGCGGCCCAGACGAGTGCGGTGCTGAACTCGATCGCGCACGAGTTCTCCGAATTCCTCGCGTTCGGCGGTGTCGAGGAGTGCAAGTTCCGCGGCGCGGTTTATCCGCCGGCGACCATCTACATGCTCTGCCAGGAGCTCGAGTTCCGGCCGCGCCGGCTGCGTTCCCGGACGCAGGCGCTGGTCGATGATCGAATCGTCTTCGAAGCCGTGATCACCGGCCTGCGGCTCGAGTGAGCACAGCGCGGCCTTCGGGCCGCAACCAAACGAAAAACGACAGGATCTCACGCAAATCCGGGACACGCGCGCTCCGCTAGCGCGTCCCGGACAAAGACGCCAAGGCGCAAAGCAAGACGCGGCGGCAAGCCGCACCTTGGCGTCCCGGCGCGCCGGGAGACTTTGCGTGAGACTACTGTTGGACGGCTTGCTTGCCAGAAAAACAAGATACAAGACGTTTGCAGTGCAAGGATCAGACATCACTCGAAGTAGCGCACGCCGCCGCGCGCCACGGAAACGCCTTGGGGCAGTTTCGCGCGGAGCGACGCCGCGTCGGCCGCCAGCAGCGGGCTGATCTCCAGCGTGCAGTCGGGCTCGCCGTCCGGACGCCGCGGGACGCTTGCCCCGCACGCGTCGAGCCAGCGGGCCGCGCGGCGCACCATGTCGCGGCGAGCCGTCATGGCGCTGTCCACGCCCTCTGCGTTCTTGACCGGACTGAACACCTCGCCCCGCTCAGCCAGCAGCAGCAGCGTGCGCTCGGCCAGCGGCAACGCGTCGAACACGAACCGCTCCAGCTTGAGGGCGTTCGGCTGCGCCGGCTCGATCCGCTGGCCGGTGTGACGGTCGACATGCGGCACTTTTTTGACGGCCCGATGCCACGGAAGCGACAGTCGACCACCGGGTGCGGTCAGGTCTTCGAGGAATGCCCTGTCCAGAAGGTGCACGGCAATGTTTCCGAGATCGAATCTGCGGCGTCCTTCGGGCGTACGGGCGCGGGCCAGCGCCTCGGGCAGGTCGGAGTATTCGATCACGCACAGCCGGCCGTCGACGCGGGCGAAGTTCCCGACGCGCTCCCGATCGTCGGCCTTCCCGATCGCCAGGCTCGAGACCTGCGACTTGGTGCGGGAATGAAGGCCCAGAAATAACGGGTCGAACGGCTTGACCAGCGGGTTGTCGACCTGAAAGTAGCTGAGCGTGTCGATGCCGCGCTCGCGCATGTCGCGGAGCGCGCCGCTACGGGCGAGCGCCGTGAGGCTCCCGCCATGACCGTCTGGCGCGAGGGCCACGCGGTGCTTCTGATCGAGCAGGATCGCGCCATCCAGCGTCATGGCGGGCATCACACCCTGCTCGAAGAAAAACACATCGTCGCAATCGAGGCCGAAGAACTTGTTGGCGTGGAAGAATGCACGCGTGTCCGCGTCATTGGTCGGGCTGGTCATGACGTACCACGGAATCGAGACCCGGTAGCGCTGACGCGCCCAGACGATCGACTCGGCGAAAAGCTGAAACAGCGGCTTGTTGCGGACCGGCGAGATCGGGTACGCACCCTTCGGACCGTCGAAGCCCAGCCGGGTTCCCTGGCCCCCGGCGACCGTCATCGCCCCAACGCGGCCCGCCCTCAACAGCGCTTCGCCGGCCGCGCTCGCCGCTCGATAGTCTGCAGCCCGATCAGGGGGTGGCGCCGCGGGCCATGCCTCGGCTGGTTCGATCCGGTCCACGACAGTCGCATCGGATGCGGCGTCGGGCGCCGCGAAATAGTTCGCAATCGCTTCAAAGTCGATTCGCTCGATGTCAACCACCAGTTCCTCGCGCTGGGCCGGGCTGAGTCGGGCGTGAAAAGCGAAGAGGTGCGATTGCCCGAAGGCCTCCGCCCGCGCTCGCAGTTCACCCGACCGATCATTTCGCGAAGTCATGCGTCTCATTCTCGCGGGCTTCGTCGCCCAACACAACCCAGCTACACTTGAAGCGCCAGTGCCCTGATTAAACGACTGGACCATGTCAGGGCTCAAGAGAGGCGGGTTCGACGGCCGGCCGCGCCCGGTTGTCGAAAATCCCAAAAAAGCGGGTTGACAACGCTGCCGTGGGCGGGTAGTCTTTTGAGACGGAGTTTGTAATGCGGGAGTACGGGGCTTTGTTCCGTTATTGATCGCGCGGGTGATTCAATACGCAGACGTTTATTATCCATCACCCGGTTGCCATTAATTCGTCCTACATAACGTAGCTTCATACCCACCCGTAGCCTGCCTGACAGCCCGAGCATGTGCCCCGCGTGAGTGTGGCTGCGCGAATTGCACGGGTCTGCTGCTGGATTGCGACAACGTGGGCTGAGCCGGCTCGTGGCGAGTACGACCCGTCGTGGTGACGGGCGGGCCGTGGGCCGTTTGATTCGGCACTTCGGGTGAGCAGGCTTCATCCGAAGCGTGCTGGCACGCTGCAAGGCGGCGGTTGGGTCGCGGGTGGCCGCGGGTATCGAGGCGAAAGTTGCCCTAATGTGCGTTCAATCCCGATCGCGGCGGCGGCGGCCTATCTGCGGGCTTGTCGCGCGTCGGCACGGTGAGGAGCCTGAGTTCAGTGGAGGTTACCAATGACGAAGCGTAAAGCGTTCACCCTGATTGAGCTGCTGGTGGTGATAGCGATCATCGCGCTGCTGATCGCGATCCTCCTGCCCAGCTTGTCGCGCGCGCGCGAGCTCAGCAAGCGACTGGTCTGCAGCGCGAATGTCGCTGGCATCGGCAAGAGCTGCAAGATTTATGCCAACGACAACAACGAGCAGTGGCCGTGCCCGGCGTTCAATACGAACAACCTGTCGACCGGCACAAACGCGACGATCACGTACATGCTGCCAGGGGATTATCTTGCGCCCCCCGGGACAACGGGTGGCATGTTCCATCGTTCGAGCGAGTCCAACGTGGTTACGAGTCTCGGGATGTCGACAACGCGGGCGTTCTGGATGCTGGTCCGCTCGGGTGATGTCACGGTCAAGCAGTTCATCTGTCCGAGTTCGAACCACACCCCGGACGACACCGAGGAGATTAACCGCTACTACGACTTCAAGTCGCTGAACAACGTGAGCTACGGCTACCAGGTTCCGTTCGGTCCGGCGGACACGCGGGCGACTGAGAATCTGGACAATCGCATGGCGATCGTCGCCGATCACAGCCCGTACCGCGGCGGCAATATTCCGCCGAACGCGACGCCGCAGGTGGACAGCAACGGTGCTCCAAACACTATGGGCACACCGCCGCTGACGCCGAACTCTCCGCCGAACTTGTGGCGTGTCTTCAATTCACCCAATCACGGCGGGACGTCGACCGGTGAAGGCCAAAACGTGCTGTTCATCGACAGCCACGCCGAATTCGTGACACGACCCTGCGTCGGCGTCGACAAGGACAACATCTATACGCGCATGTACGGCATGAACGGGTTCACTTCCAATACGACGACCGGTGTCATCTTCCCCGGTGTCTACGGCGGGCGTTCGCCTTGGAATAACGGCGGAAACCCCGCGCCGATGAGCAATGCGTTCCCCGGACAGGGAGTATTCGGCAGCGGGGCCAACGTCCGCCCCGCTTCCACGGACTCGCTGATCTTCCCGTAGGCGGTCTGTGAGGCGAGGGCGCTTAGAGCGCAAGAAACCGGCCAGTGGAGTGAGGACGGCGGGCGCCAGTGGCGCCCGCCGTTTTCTCTTTAGCTTGCGGTTCACATTCGCCGAGTTCTCGCGACCAACGAGTGCATGCGGCGCCTCTGCATGGAGGACCGCGCGATACGGAAGGTTCACTCCACCGGCGACCCGTCGGGTGTCCGCCGGACTCGGCTGAATCACCGTGCGCGATCCGTAGCCGTCGCGGCGGGTGGCATGGGCAAGCGGCCTTTTGCTTGCCCGTGCAGACCACGCGACATTCTCGCGGCAGCACGGGCCAGCGATCGTCGCCAAAAGCCGCGACGATCGCTGGCCCATGCCACCCCGATGGCGCACCATCGCGCGGGGGATTCAGATGCACTACCGGACCGGGGCGACGACGATCCAATCGCCGGCGGGCGTTGACTCGAAGTGGACGACCGGCCAGTTCTTGCGCGAGAGCTGGGCGCTGATCTTGTCGATGCGGATCACGACGCGGCGATCCCAGTTGATGCGCAGCTCGCTCAGATCGAGCCTGAAGCGGTGCACGCGGTCGGTGTCGATCACGAGGCGGTTATCGAGCGGTGAGAACACGGCGGTGGCCGTCGCACGGCCGGCGCCCGGCTTGAGCGCTTCGATGACCAACCACCCTTCCTGGGCATCGGCCGGTGTGGCCACCTCGACGCGCGCTCGATTCGGGTCGCGCGCGGGTGGTGGGGCTGCCGGTGGCGGTTCGGATGCCGGGGCATCAACCGGCTGAGTCGCGGGCGGCGCTTCGACGGGCGGCTCGACCGGGCGCGCGGGCTCAGCCGGCCGTGACGTCACCACCGGATCCGGCCGGTCGGGCTCGCAGGCGAGGCTGCAGGCGAGCACGATCGCGCCCAGCGCCTCGGCTGAATGGGCCGCGATCTGTGCAGCACGGGCAAGCAAACGGCCGCTTGCCCATGCCACCCACGAAAACAGCGAACGCTCTTGCGAACCCGGCAGTTGCGCGCGGTTCGCGGGCGAACGCACGTACGACGGGCGGCTTTGCCAAGACCTGCATCTCATGCGTTCACCTCGCTATGTCGCTGGCTTCCGGCCCGTGATCCGTCGCGGGAACCTCCAGCCCCCGCGATCGCGTGAAGGCATTTGACACCTCTTCGCGGCCTGGAAGGCCGTGAGACGAGTCACAGGACAGGATGCCCGTGCCACAACCACCGCCGGACCGATTTGGCACAGGCTTCCAGCCTCTGCATCTGCCTCGGGCCCACGCAACAACACTTCACGGCCTGGAAGGCCGTGAGACGAGTCACGGGCAAGATGCCCGTGCCACAGGATGCGCGTGCCACGGGCCGTGCGGTCGCCAACGGTTGCGACATACGATAGCATCTCTTACCGCGATGCGGAAAGAGAGGATGCGTTCGATGAAGCCATCGGCTCGCCGAGATCTGGTTCGATCAACCACCGTCCTGGCGGTGCGCCGCGGCGCCGCGGTCGCCATCGGCGGCGATGGCCAGGTCACGCTGGGCAATGCCGCCGTCAAGCACGACGCCCGCAAGATCCGCAAGCTGGCCGACGGCAGGGTGCTGTGCGGGTTTGCCGGCGGGGCGGCGGATGCCTTCGCGCTGCTGGATCGTTTTGAAGGCAAGCTGCAGCAACATAGCGGCAACATCCGCCGGGCGGCCATCGAGCTGGCCCGCGACTGGCGGACCGACCGCGTCCTGCGCCGGCTCGAATCGCTGCTGGCGGTAGTCAGCCGTGAGACCAACTTGATGATCAGCGGCTCGGGCGACGTGATCGAGCCGAGCGACGGTGTGATCGGCATCGGGTCGGGCGGCATGTTCGCCGCCGCGGCGGCCCGGGCGCTGCTGAAGCACACGGAACTGCCGCCCGAGGCCATCGTCGAATCCGCCCTGCACATCGCGGCCGACATCTGCATCTACACCAACCACGACATCACCGTCGAAACGATCTAAGCACTGAGAGACTGAGGAACGGAGAAAAGACTGTGTTGAGAAGGCTTGATGACGGCCACTATCCACACCAAGCACTGACCGAAGCCATCATCGGGGCGGCGATCGAGGTTCATCGGGCGCTAGGGCCAGGTTTCTTGGAGTGCGTCTATGAGCACGCGATGATCGTCGAGCTGCGCGCCCGCGGGCTGCAGGTGACCCGGCAAGTTGAGTATCCGGTGTTGTATCGCGGCCAGCAAGTCGGTAAGCATGTGGCCGATCTGATCGTGGACGGCAGTGTGCTGGTCGAGCTGAAGCGTGTCGATGACATTCATCCCATTCACCGAGCACAAGTTATCTCATCGCTCCGCGCGGCGAACGTCGACGTGGGCTTACTGATTAATTTCAACGTCACGCGCCTGAAGCACGGTGTGGTTCGGCTCATCAACCCAAGACTCCTCTCCGTTCTCTGCGTCCCTCAGTGCCCAAATGAGGCTCCAATCGATGAGTGACCTGACGCCGAAACAGATTGTGTCCGAGTTGGACAAGCACATTGTCGGCCAGGATGCCGCCAAACGGGCGGTGGCCGTGGCGGTGCGGAATCGCTGGCGGCGACGGCAGCTTCCCGAGGGGCTGCGCGAAGAGGTTGGGCCGAAGAACATCATGATGATCGGCCCGACCGGCGTGGGGAAGACCGAGATCGCCCGGCGGCTGGCCGGCCTGGTCAACGCGCCGTTCATCAAGGTCGAGGCCACCAAGTACACCGAGGTCGGCTACGTCGGCCGCGACGTCGAGAGCATGGTGCGCGACCTGCTCGATCTGGCCATCCACATGGTCCGCAGCGAGCAGACCGAAGTCGTGCGGACCGAGGCCGATCGCCAGACCGAGGAAGAACTGATCGATACGCTCATGCCACCGAGTGAGTATGACCGCACCGGCGGCGACGGCGACGACGCCGAGATCGAGGCCGATAAGGAAGCAGCCCGGCGCCGCCAACGCAACCGCGAAAAGCTGCGGGTGCAGCTCAGGGCCGGCCAGCTCGAGGAGCGCCTGGTCGAGCTGACTGTCGAGCGCAAGGCCGTGCCGGTGGGGATGTTCGCCACGATCGGCACCGAGCAGCTCGACCCGAACATGCAGGACTTCCTCGATAAGCTCATTCCACGCGAGTCCAAGGGCCGGCGACTGCCGATCCGCGAGGCCCGCAAGATCATCTTCGACCAGCAGTGCGAGAAGCTCATCGACCGCGAGAAAGTGACCGAGATGGCCCTGCAGCGCACGCAGGAGAGCGGCATGATCTTCCTGGACGAGCTCGACAAGCTGGCCGGCCCCGACCGCGGCGCCGGCCCGGACGTCTCGCGCCAGGGTGTGCAGCGCGACCTTTTGCCGATCGTCGAGGGCAGCACCGTCAGCACGCGCTACGGACCGGTCAAGAGCGACCACATCCTGTTCATCGCGGCGGGCGCGTTTCACAGCACGAAACCGGCCGACTTGATGCCGGAGTTGCAGGGGCGCTTTCCTATCCGCGTCGAGCTGGAGGCCCTGACGCGCGAAGACTTCCTGCGCATCCTGACCGAGCCGCAGGCGGCGCTCACGAAGCAGCACATTGCGCTGCTGGCAACGGAAGGCGTGACCGTCAAGTTCACGCCCGATGCCATCGAGGCCATGGCCGACATCGCGTTCCGCGTGAACCAGTCGACCCAGAACATCGGCGCCCGCCGGCTGTACACGATCACCGAGAAGGTGATGGAGGAGCTGTCGTTCGACGCGCCCGACCGCCGTGGCCAGCCCGTCACGATCGATGCGAAGTACGTGCGCGGCGCGCTGGCCAAGATCGTCGAGGACGAGGACTTGAGCAAGTTTATCCTGTGAGCGAGACGTCGGACTCTGAGTTGCTGAGGATCTGAGAGGAGCAGGTTGGGTGCTGATACCCATTTCCTCGGAACCTTGCGAGGAGGCGTAGGCTGTGCCCGCGACAGGTTGAAAGCTGGCCAAGGGTAAGACCTGGCGTCAGAAACTCGAGCAGCCGCATCCGAACCACGGCAAGGTGGTCGCCATTCCGCCGCGCATGCAGAAGACCTTCGGCAAGGGTACGATGCCGATTCCGCGGCCGATCGATGTGGACGCGCTCATGCGCGTGGCCAAACGCGGTGAGCTGGTCACCCAGTCACAGCTCCGCGCCCGCCTGGCGCGTGACGCCGGCGCCGACCACGCCTGCCCGATGACCACGGGCATATTCGTTCGCATCGCCGCTGAGGCAGCCGAGGAAGACGCCCGCGCGGGCAAGAAACGCATTACGCCTTATTGGCGCACGATCAAGGACGACGGCGGTCTGAACGAGAAGTTCCCTGGCGGCGCCGCAGCCCAAGCCAAGCGTTTGAGGGCCGAGGGCTTGATCGTCGAGCCGCACCGGCGCCGCGGCCGGCCGATGGTCCGCGGCTTCGAGCGGAACCTCATTCGTGTCTGAATTAGTTTGACGGCTGATCCAGTGCGGTCGAAGACGGCATGGCTGCTGATCGTCCACTACCAGGTGCTGCGGGTCAATGACCGGCCGGCACAGTTGAGCGGAACGGCTTTCAACGTCGCCGTGCAGGTCGAACACGCGATCCGGCGCGCCGCGGGGTGAAGCCCCAGCCGCTTCGTGGCGATGGCGGGATGGGCCGATGATGCGGGTGCGAGCCTCGGTCTCACGCAGGACCATCCCCGCCACACTGACCACGCTGGAGCGCTTGATGTTGGCATCCTCCAGGGTCTTCTGGATGCGGTTGACCACACGGCTGCGATCGTCCACCAGGCCGTTGCGCTGCCCCAACAGGCATCGATTTCCTTCAGACTTATGGGTAAGCATGAGGCTTTTAGCCCCCGGTCAGGCGTGCCCCCCGGTTTCTCCGCCCGATAGGGCGGACGAACATGTGAAGGCGCTTTGAGCCTTCGCCCGCCCCATCGGGCGGAAAAACAAAACGTGGGCGGGTTCCGTCACCAGGGACTCAAAGTCCCTGGCTATCCCGGCGCGCCGGGATGCGCCCTACGGGCGAAGGGCCGAACGGCTTAAGTGCATCGGTTCGAAACCCGTCCTGGTCGATGGTCACCGCTCACTGGCAAAGCCCGTTGTCGAAACGGCCGCGGAAACTGTCACGAACCCCGGACGGCGCAGATTCAGCCTCGATAGGCGCGGTTTCTGCACGCGCTTCCATGGCAAGAGCTGTGGCAGCGGGCAGGCGTCAGCGCGAGTCGATGGGATCCGAACGACCGGGAATAAGCGTCCGCAACCTGATTACAGGCGCGGTTGGGCCGCGACCGATAACAATTAGCCCGGACGCCTACAAAAGGCGTCCACGTGATTGGACGATGAATGCCTAGGTTGTCACAGGATCACGGATGATCCGCGGAGGACAGATGTCGCGCCCGCTCCACCCGGCTGACGGAGCGTACCCGAATCGGCCGGCGCTTCGCGCTGCGATGGACGTTGTCGCATTCGTCGCGGCCGCGTTGGCCGCGGCAGTGATCGCGGCTGGGTGCGCCGAGAAGAACGGGCCGGTCGTGGAGCCCGCGCGGCAGTCGACGTTCGGTCCGCTGACGGTGGCCGTCGCGCCGGCCTTGAACTTCACCGGCAAGGCCGAGGTCGATCCGTACGCCGCCGCGGCCCTGATGGCCAGCGAGTTGAGCACGATCGACGGCGTGGCCGTCATTCCGGTGAGCCGTGTGGTGGCGGCGCTGGCCAGTCAAGGGCGCCGTGAGGTTGAGTCGGCCGATCACGCCGTGCAGCTTGGGCTGCAGGTGGGGGCCGACGCCATGCTGGTCTTTTCGATCAATGAATACGAACCTTACGCACCGCCGGTCGTGGGACTCACCGCTCAACTGTACGGCGTTCGGGGCGATCTGGCCGTCGCCGGCCACGATTCGATGGGTGACGGACCGGCTGCAGCGCAAATCAACCCGTCCGCCGCCGAGCCCTTTGCCCAGTCCCAGCGAGTCTACCATGCCGCCAGCGACGCCGTCGTCAGCGCCGTCAAACGCTTTGCCGACCTGCGCGATAACGACCTGGGGCCTTACGGCTGGCGGCGCGTCCTGGCCAGTCAGGAATGGTACTTGCGGTTCTGCTGCTACTGCACGGCCGGCGAGCTGCTGACGGGCGTTTCCGCAGCGGCCGTCCGGGCCGAGCCCGAATTCGCCAAGCACGAGGAGGCCGTGCGAGCGCCATGAACGTGATTCGACAACTGTGCTTGGTTAAAGGAAGTGATCGGTTTGTTTTCCGATATCAGGCAGGGCAGGAAGCTGAGGTGATCGACGCTTTCGCTGCCCTGGCGGCTGACCGGGCCAGTCCGTTCGACTGGTTTGATGCGGCCGTGCTGAGTTACCAGATGGGCCGGCGGCTGGAAAAGGAGCTCGACCAGCTCGCCGCCGGATGAGCACTCGGGGCCACAAGCGGCTGTTCAGCGGCCGCGCTCGCCCCCTTGCGACGCACTCGGGTTTGCCGGACGATCTGAGAAGGAACTCGACCCGAGCGCCAATCGAACCTCAATCGCAGTCGCAGCGCGGTTGGGTTCGCGGCAGTGACGTGCAGGCTGGCTTTGTCAGGGACTCGTCCGTCTAGCCCGGCGGACCCTAGCCAGGAATGAAGAGGATTTGGCGTTCGCCGAAGCTTTGTTTGCGACCATGAGCGAAAACGCGCTGATCAACGAGTTCCTGAATTACCTGAAGTTCGAGCGTCATTTCTCGCCGCACACGGCCAAGTGTTATGCGGCGGACCTGTACCAGTTCTGCGGGCACCTGACGAGCGATTCGGGTGCGAATCACTCGGACGGCGGCTATCCGGCCCCGGGCGCCAATGGCTTCAGCGACTCGTACGGCGGGAATGGGACAGCCGTCATGGAAGTCACCGCGACGGCCACGGCCAGCGACATTCGCACGCTGCTCTTGAAGGTCGATGCCGAGGCGGTGCGCAAGTTTCTGGCGCACCTCGGTCAGCAGGACTATTCCAAGTCGACCATGGCCCGCAAGCTGGCCACGCTGCGGAGTTTCTACAAGTTCTGCCTGCGTCGCGGCTACGTGGCGGCCAATCCGCTGGCGTCGATCCGCACGCCCAAGCAGGACAAGCGGCTGCCCAAGTTCCTGGAGGTCGAGCAGATTACCAAACTGCTGGCCACGCCCGATGACGGCACGCTGCTCGGCGCCCGCGACCGGGCCATGCTCGAGGTGATGTACTCGACCGGCATCCGCGTGAGCGAGCTGGTCGATCTGGCCGAGTCCGACGTCGACTTCGCCGGCGGCGTGCTGCACGTGCGCGGCAAAGGCAAAAAGCAGCGCACGTCACCGATTGGCCCGACGGCCCTGGCGGCCATCCGCAAGTACATCGATCTCCGCCGGGCCGAGCCGCGGGCGGCCTCGTTCGACCAGCGCTCGCTGTTTGTCAACAAGCACGGCCAGCGGTTGAGCACGCGCAGCGTCCGCCGCAAGCTCGACAAATACCTGGCCGCCGCCGGCCTCGACCCGACCATCAGCCCGCACACGCTGCGGCACAGCTTCGCCACGCACATGCTCAACAACGGCGCCGACCTGCGCAGCGTCCAAGAGCTGCTGGGCCACCAGTCGTTGTCGACCACACAGATCTACACGCACCTGACCAGCAAGCGCCTGAAGGAAGCCTACAACGAGGCGCATCCGCGGGCGTAGGAGCGGTCCCGGGCCTCGAGGCTTAGCGCGCCGACGAAATCGCCCTCGAACCGCGACTTCGGTCACTGGGGCGAGCGGCCAAAGACGCCCCACAACGGTTACGGGACAAACGCACGCTCGAACACCGCGAAATCAGCCAGGTCCACGTCAAGGTCTGGATTCATGTCAGCGAATGCGCAACCGCTGGCGACGATGACGCCCGGATCGGCCAGGCACGCGGTGAATGCGGCGTAATCGAACAGGTCGAGATCGAAATCGCCGTCGGAATCGCCGCTTGCGCTTGGGCAGCCCCAAGTGCCGACCTGCGCGATCGGACCATTCTCAGTGTTGACGAATCCGCCGACCCACAGCGCCGGTGGTGCAGCGTCATGCGGCCAATCGATGACCGCCAACGTCCAGGCCGCGCCGAGCCCCGCGCCGCCAACGGGTACCCATGTGCCATCCAGCAAGCGCCAAAGCCGAGAGTCCGTCTGCGAAGTACCCGGCTTGCCAGCGTACAGCAGCGACCCGCCAGGACCGGCTCCGTCATGATCGATTGAGGCCAATGCAAAGACGTTCGAGATTCCGATTCCAGCCGGCGCCCAGCTTGCGCCGTCCCAGCGCGCCACGCCGCTCGCCGACACGCCGCCGGCCGAATCGAACGTGCCACCGACGTATAGCGCCGCGACGCCGGACGGCGCGCCGTTGTCCGGGAACACAGCGAACGCACGGACGGCGGCCAGCGATTGCCCTTGCAATCCGCTGCCAAGAGGACTCCAGCTGACACCGTCCCAGCGAGCAATGCGGTTGACAACGAGCGCGCCGGCGAACGCAAAATCGCCACCAGCGTACAGCGCGGGCAGGTTCGGACCGGGGCCGTCGTCGTCGAACTCACAGAGCGCCAACACTCGGTTTCCGCCGCCGTGCAGTCCGGCGCCGACGGCGCTCCACGCGCTGCCATCCCAGCGCGCCAGCGTTCCGCTGACGCCTGATTCGGCATCGATGAACGCACCGCCAACGTAGAGTTGCGTTGCCTGCGGACCCGGTCCGTCCTCGTCAAACGCCAGCAGGGATTCGACTTGGCCTCCGTGCCACCCGGTAACCGGCGACCACTCCGTCCCGTCCCAGCGCGCCAAGCCCGGCGCGTTGGCTCCGCCGGCGCTGTCAAAGTCGCCGCCGGCAAACAACTCAGCCACTTGCGGTCCTTCGCCGTCTTCATCGAAACCGTGCAGCGCTCGGACGACGGCCAAGCTCGACACGCCGTCGCTGGACATACCACCGCCAACGCCTTGCCAGTTCGAGCCGTTCCATCTCGCGATGCCGCCCGCCGGTTGTCCGTTCGTGTTTACGAAGCTCCCCCCCGCGTAAAGGGCTGGCTCTTCCGGACCTGCGCCGTCACGGTCGAAGGCGTGCAGGACGTACGTGGGGCCGTCCATTCCGGCGTTGTTGGTTGCAGGCAAGTCGAACCAAGTCGTCTCGTTCCAGCGGGCGACTTTCTTAGCATCGATCCCGCCGATCTGGTCGAAGGTGCCGCCCACCAGCAAGTGAACGGGCGACGAATCACGATTCCCCGCGGTGGTGAGCAGCGCGTGCACGTCCCCGGATGGCGCCGGACCCACGCCAAACCACGACGTTCCGTTCCAACGGGCAAGTTTGGCAATCAACCACGGCGTGTTCCACATTACGAAGCTGCCGCCGACATAGAGCATGCCTGACTCTGGCCCGGCCCCGTCCGGGTCGAGGCTCGCCAGGGCGAATACACTCGAGAAAAACTGTGCGCCAGGTGGCGCCGTTATGGGTGTCCAGACGCTGCCATCCCAACGAGAAACCACACCTGCTCCAGGAAGCCAGTATCCGCCGATGTACAGGGCTGACGGCAGCGGCCCGGATCCATCGTCATCGTGAACCGCGAATGCTCGCACTGCGCCGACTGTTCCAGAGGGCACGATGGCGGACCAGGTCGCGCCGTTCCATCGGGCCAAGTTGTGTGCGGGTGTGCCGCCGGCCGAGTAGAAGTCCCCGCCCGCAAAGAGGGCTGCCGACATCGGGCCGTCACCATCCTCGTCAAACGTCGCCAGTGAAAGCACCGCGTAAGACGAACTTCCGATCCCGGCTCCAAGTGGTGTCCAAGCGGCGCCGTCCCACAGGGCAATATTCGTCGCGGCACCTCCGCCAGCCGTACTGAATCTGCCCGCCGCGCAGAGCTTCGGCGGCGCGCCGCCAGGCCCGTCAGCGTCATACCGAGTGATGGCATGCACTTCGGCTATTCCTGATGACCCGGCCAAGCCGGCTCCGAGTGGTGACCAGGCGGCGCCGTTCCAGCGCGCGATTCGGTTGACGGCCACGCTTCCGGCATGTGTGAATGAGCCGCCGACGCAAAGTGCCGGTGGATCGGGTCCGTTGCCATCGTCGTCAAAAACTGCCATCGCCCGGACCGGGCCATTGAGTCCGAATCCCAGGGATGACCACGACTCGCCGCTCCAGCGGGCGATGTGGCTGACAGGGACGCCCGGCGCGACCGTGAAGTCGCCGCCCACATACAGCGCTCGCGGAGCCGGGCCGCTGCCGTCGGCGTCGAACTCCGCCAGCGCATACACGGGACCATCGATGTCCCCACCGGAAGGAAATGGGTGCAGCCAATCAGCCAGGCACACCTGAGCCACCGCCGGCCGGGCGGCCAGCAGGGTGAGCGAGACCGCTACAGCGTTTGGTGTAATCGCCAACCATCGGGCTTCACGGCGTGCGAGGCAGCAACGGGCAACGGCGCAGTGTATTTTCGCGTTCATGCGTGACGTCTCCGGCGAAGCGCGGCGGCGCGCGACGAACCTCGCGCTGCCACACGGCGCGCAGGCTCCGCGCTCACGGGTCCGCGGTCTCGTCTAGTTTGCGCTCAGGCTCAGTTGGGCTGGCACGACGCCGACGCAGCGCAGTCCGTCCTGTTGGCGGCAGGCTGGGTTTTCGTGCCGAAACGGTCCCTCAAACCACGTAGCGACAACGTCCACGTGGCGATCGGGGGCGGGCGACGGGGGGAATGATGGGCGAGCTGTGTTGCTCGCGCCGAAGTAATCAAATCAGAGCGATGGATCGCGAGAATGATCGACGAATGAATGTCCGTCCGCCGCGTCCACGTCCGCCGGTACCATTATGCGCCGCTCCCGAATGGATGGCAAGCCGGTTTTCTTGCGAAATTGACGCAGAGCCGCTGGGGACGCAGAGAAATGGGCTAAGTAATCCTCCTCCTCAGCTCGCTCTGCGCCTCTGTGTCCATCATCCCGGGCCGGGCACGGCGAGCGCCGACTGATGTAGCGCGCGGTAGCATGTTCCGCCGAGGAACTGATTCATGAACGCCCGCTCGCACCCGACGATCGCCTTGCCTCGCCGGCCCGTGCCGCCCAGCCTGCGCTGTGCCGTCATCGTTGGCGGCATGGTGAATCAGCTTGGCTGGGGCTTGCTGGCGTTCGGCGGGTTTCTGGCCGGAGTGTTCGGACGGAATGCCGACCTGTCGGCCTTCCCACCAGACGGATCCAGGCAGCGTGCAACGGCGACCATCACGGCGGTCGAAAAGACCGGGTTCTCCGATAGGCCCGGCCGCCGCTCGCGCAAGTTCGTTTACGCCCACCGCTACTCGTTCCGTGACACCGGCGGCGCCGAGCACACGGGCGCGTCCTACGGATGGCACACGAACGGCGCGGCGGACACGCAAGTCGGCCGAAACGTGCAGGTCGAGTATCCGGCCGGTCAGCCGCAGCAGTCGCGCATCGTCGGGATGCGGCGGCGGCCGCTCGGGCCTGCTGCGGCGCTCACTTGGCTCATACCGGCGGCTGGCGTGCTGGTCGTGTTGCGCGGGCTGCGGCGCGGCCTGCGTGACGTGCACCTGCTGACGCACGGCCAGCCTGCCACCGGCGTGCTCAAGTCGAAGCGGGCCACCGCCACCAAGATCAATGATCGGCAGGTGTACGAGCTGACGTTCGAGTTCGCCGGCGACGACGGCACGAAACATACCGCCAAGGCCCGCACACATCAGGCCGAGCTACTCACAGACGATGCCGAGGAGCTGCTGGTCTACGACCCGATGCAACCCGACCGGGCGGTCATGATCGACGCCCTGCCTGGCCAGCCGGTCTTCGATGAAGCCGGATTGCCGCACGCCCGCCGTCCGGCCCGCGGTTGGCTGTCGCTGGTCCTGCCCGCCATCGCGATCATCGCCCTGGCCGCGGCTGTTGCGAAGTGAGCCGGAACCGGATGGCTTCTCAGAGCCGCGACCGTCAGGGAGCGTCTTCGCACATCCACGCCATCAGACGCCAAGCTATCCCGAATCCGTTGCGCCAGACGAACGACTTGTTTTGGGAGCGGGCTTTCGCTCCCTTACGGTCGCGGCTCTGAACAGGTTCAGGCGGTCCGCCGCTTGAGCGGGACCAGGCGAATCTCGACACGCCGATCCAAAGCGCTGGCGATTCGGTGGAGCAGCATCAAGGCATCGCGCTCGTAGTCGGCGGCTTCGAGCCGGGCCACGTCGGATGTGGCGAGGCGGACGAGCCTCGCGAGTTTGGCCTGGCTAAGGCCGGCCGCGGTACGCAGGTCGTAGATCCTTCGAGCGATCTCTACGTTGACGAGTTCCGCTTCGTACACAGCTCGCAGCTCGGGGTCGTCGCCGATGTAGCGATCGTACAGATACTCAAGAGCGTCGCCTCTGCCGGATCGCGAAGCGTTGCGTTTTCGAGTGCTCATTGCCATTCCTCCGGCCGCAGAAGATGCGCTTTAGGGTTCATTCTGACTTCGCCGCGGCGGGCGATCGCCCGATCGATTTCACCGGGCGGCACGAGCCGCTCCTTGGTGAGACCGTGCGACACGACGGCCGTGGCGTTCCCAAAGTAGAAGTATAGCACGCGGTAATTGACGCCCTGCAGGCCGATTCGCAACTCATATATGCGGTCCCGCAGGAAGTCCGCCTCCGGTCGGCGCAGCTCGTGACCGAGATCCCTGAGGCGCTTCAGGCGCGCGACGCACTTCGCCGCCACCTTGGGCGGCACGCCGTCCAGCCATTCGAGGAATGGCACACGCCCGTCGTGTTCCCGGTAGAACCCAACGGAAACTCGCGGCATTTGATCATATGGTCTTTGCGATGGATGCGGCCGTCAAGGCGGGCCTCGTCGCTGCTCTGGGAGCGATTGTCGCTCCCTTACGGTCGCGGCTCTGAACAGGCTGCGGCGTCGGCCGCTCAACATCACATACTAAGCCGCCCGAAGTGGCTCAGCACGATCATGGCCCGCAGCGTGATCCACTTGGACGGCTGGCCCTTGCGCTCGATGTCGGCCAGCATCTTGCCGTTGAGCGAATCGTCCAGCCTCCAGCGGCCGTCCGTGAGGCGCTTGCGCTCGATGTGGTCGAGCGGGTCGTCGAGCACGGGCTGGTGTCGCACGCCGGCGTCGGCCAGGGCCAGCATCGCCTCGAGCAGGTCGGGGTTGTAGCTGCGCGGGAAGCCGAAGCGCAGCCAGCCGGGCTTGGGCAGGAGCTGATCGTCGGGGACGCGGTGTGTCTGCATCCACTCTTCGCGGACGGTGCGTTCCGCGACGCCCTTGGGCCGGGTCCGGACCGCGATGTGATAGAGCTTGGCGTCGGGGCGGACGAACTGATACACGCGAATGCCCAGCATCTGCTCGATCAGCACGTCGCGTAGCGCTCGCATCGATGCCTTGGCCACCGCCGGCGGGGCCACGTTGACGCAGCGCAGCGTCTGCGGCAGCGACATCTTGCACGACGTGTGCAGGCACGCCTGCAGCACGATGCACGGCACACCCCCATGCGGGACGATGCGCTCGGCCAGCCGCTCGTAGCCCCGCACGACGCGCGGGTCGCTGCCATAGCCGAAGTGAACCAACGAACGCAAAATGTTGGCGGTCAGGCAGGCGATCTCGTAGCGCGGCGCACCCGAGGCCGAGAAGCCGCCGTCATCGAGCTGCGTGGGGAGCACATGTTCGGCCAGTCGGCCAACGCGGGCATCGCGGCCGTCGGCCTGCATCTCGGCCAGGAACATCAACGTCCAGTAGCTGCCGCGGTACTTGTCGTAGTTGCCCCAGAAGACCCAGCCACTGCTCTTGGGACGCCCGGTCTGGATGCACTCCTCGACGCGGGCCAGCATCTTGGCCACCGGTGGGTATTCGTTGCACCGGCGTCGCAGGGCTTTGACGCGGCGCGAGTCGGGCGACTCGCCCAGCAGCCGCGTGCGGGCCAGGTACGCGACTCCCGGGGCATCGTCTTCGAGCAGCCAATCGAGCGGGTGCATGGACCCCACCGTGATGGTTACTTCTTCGCGGGCGCGTCGGGCGCGAGCACCTCGATCCGCGTATGCTGGTCGAGGTTGAGCGTGGTCAGCTCGCCATCGTCGCGCCGCAGCGTGAGCCGGTCGAGCCACAGCCGGCCCTTGCGGCCGTGGGCGAACCAGCTTCCGGTGGGCTGCTCGTCGCGGGCCACGACGCTGCCGACGACCGTCGTGTTCCAGACGCCGTCGCGCCGCGAGATGGTCTGCGTCACGCGAACGCGCGTTCCAGGGGCAAAATCATTCTGACTCAAGCGACGCTCCCGAGGGCTCCGACGACCGCCCATCGCCACGCGCCCGATCGCCCGGACCGGCGTGCGGCGGGTATAGTAGGCGGCGTGCGGCCGGCCGTGAAGCGCACGTGGCTTCCAGCCCGCGACTCGTGGCACGTGGCTTCCAGCCCGTGGCACTCGTTCGAGCCATCGCCTTTGGCAGCGCACGGCCTGGAAGGCCGTGCGACGGTTCACGGGCAGGGATGCCCGTGCCACGGACCACGCGTGCCACGACGGGCTACGCCTCACGGGCCTGAGCGCGTGCTACCATCACCGGTAGGCCTGTGACACAAGCGTGACCGATGGGAACTGCTCGACAACCCGCACCGGCCAAGCTCTTTGCCGGCCTGCTGGCACGCGACGCGGAGGGCCTCACCGCCGCGGCCGACCTTCTCGAACGCGAGTTCGGCCCGATCGACCTGCGCAGCGACATCTGGCCGTTCGACGCCACGACCTATTACCTCGACGAGCTGGGCGAGCGGATCGTCCGCCAATTCGTCAGCTTCGAAGCGCTCGTCGCCATCGAGCGCCTGCCGGACATCAAGCTGCGCACCAACGAGCTGGAGCGCGGCCCGGACGGTGTCCGCTGGGTCAACATCGACCCCGGCTACCTGACCCTGTCGAAAGTCGTGCTGGCCACCACCAAGGACTATTCGCACCGCCTCTACTTGCGCGACGGCATCTACGCCGAAGTCACCCTGCGCTACGAATCCGGCGCCTGGCGCCCCGGGCCGTGGACCTACCGTGACTATGCGTCCGGGCAGTATTTCGACTTCTTCAAGCGAGTGCGCGAGATGCTCAACTCAACGACGTAACCGAACGTCGCCGGCTCAGTGCTCGCGCTTGGGGTTCGAGTACTGCCGCGCGGTCGTGCGTGTGATTCTTCGACACGAACGTCTACGTGGCCGAAGCGCTCCTCGGCGAAGCCGCCGAAGCCATGCTGGTCGCGACGACACAGGCTGGCTGGCGCATCTACGCCAGCGCCTACGTGCTCGATGAGGTCGAAAGGGTTCTCGTCGAGGGGCTCGGCTTTCGCCGTCGGCTGGCCGCCTCGACGCGGAAGCGCATCATGCGCCGGGCGGCATTCGTCGATCCGGCCCCGTCCCGGCACGTTGTGGCAAGCGATCCCAAGGATAGCCCCATCGTGCGGGGTGCATGTCCGGTCTTGCGCGCCAGTTCGAACATCTTCGCCCGGAAGGGCGCACGACCGTTGCCAGGGCCTTCAGGCCCTGGTGGCCGGCCTTCCTTCCCTTTTCCCGCCCGGAGGGCGGACGAACGCTTGCTATCCCGGCATTCGCCCGCCCTCCGGGCGGAGGAGAATAGATCAGCGCCTTCCAGGGACTGAAGTCCCTGGCAACGACCGCGCGCCCTACGGGCGAACGGCAGGCCGGCGCCGACTACCTTGTAACCAATGACCAACATCTACTGCATCTGAGCCCCTACGAAGGGTTGCGAATCGTCTCCATGACGGCGTACGTCGAGCTACTTCGACTTGAGGCTTCCTTGCGTAAGAAACGGGCCGGCGTGCGTAACCCGTTCGAGCTCGTGCATGGACTGCCCAGGATGAGCACGGGTCAATGGTTTGGTCTTCGGTCCGGAAGCTTGTGCACGCGCACGGAGCCGTCGAGACCCATGACGACGACCAAGCCATTATCCAGCACGGCGATCCGTTCGGCCGGGCCGCCGGCGTAAGCGATGCGGCGCGGGCGGCGCATGTCGGACACGTCGTAGACCAGCATTCCAAAGTCGCCATTGGCCTCGTAGACCCGATCGCCTTTCCAGACGATCTGCCGCGGGAACTTCCCGGCGACGATCTCGACCGGCGACGAGAAGCGTCGGCCAAGTAAGTCCCAGCCGTGCGTTTCGTTGAGGGCGTAAGTCCACAGTCCGCTGCGCGACACAACCACGATGTGTTTGTCGCGATGCTCGACCAACCAGCGACCATCGGGCCAAAGCAAACCCGATGCGGGACCAGCCGGCATCGGTATGTCACTGGACTCCCACTCAAGCTGCGGCTTGAACGGGTCGGAACAGTCGAAGCGATACACGCGGCCGGGCTGATTGGAAGCGACACCACCGGTCCAACAAGCAACTGAAGTTGAGTTGAGTGCAATTCGGTTCACCCACAAATAGAAGTCTCCGATGGGCGTCTCGGACAACGACTCAGACCCTTCGCCCGAGATGTCCAGGATATTGAGACATACCCGCCGCAAGTCCGTCGAAAACGTAGCGAGAAAGACGCGGTCCTCCACGCTGGTCCACCCCCAAGGGTTTGATTCATGCACGGCAAGTTCCCGCCACGAGGAGGCCGGTGGGTCGGTGAGCGGAATTCGTCCCAGCACAGCGCCCTCGGCGGTGGATCTCGCGTCTAAGTACTCGATGCTTTGGCCTGACGGGCCGGTTTGAACTCCCGCGAGCGTCTCGGCAACGATGGTTGCCATCGCGCGAGGAGCGCCGATCATCCGGCTATCCTCGTCAAACTCGGCAGCATTCACAACGTGGGCCGCTCCAGTCAGGGGAGATTGGCCTACAGAACCAACCGAGAGCCAATACGCAGTATTTCCGCCGGCCCACACACGTGTGATGTACGACGATGATCGGACGATCACTCTTTCGTTTTCGGTGTGGGGTCCGACGAAGGGCGCTTGCAGCTCGGCCACGATGACCGTATTCGTCCCGATGGTTCGCGCCACGACGGCCGTCACGGCGAGGAACGCCAGTGCGCCGCTCCAGGCCAGCGGCTTGAGCGAGATCGGCCGGCGCTCCGGATTGCGCGTGACCAGGGCGGCAGCGTGAAGCAACAAACAGGCCAGGAATAGCGCAATCAATCCGCCCAGCAGAGTGCCGTGTTGTTGTCCAGTCGAATTGGATTGCCGCGTGGAGAGCAGTACCGACGGAATGATGATCAGAACCGCCGCTGCTAGGCCCATGAGAATGGCCGGGACCAATCGCTTCAACAGTGCGGCAGCCGCCATGGCTGCGGCAAACACAGTGACGACGCATGCGGCATATCCCAGCAGCGTCTTGGCCGCTGGGATCCCATCGCCGACCCTGGCCGCTGCCTGCGTTACGAACATGGCGAGCACATCGAGCACAACTGGTCCGATGAGCATCGCCATCAGCAGTGGAACGATGATGACCGTTTTCGCTGCGACGACTCGTTCCGGTCGGACAGGACGTGCAAAGAGGAAGGCACCCTCCGCCGGCGTCATCTCGGCGTTCAGCGTGTACGCACCCCAAGTGGCGGCGATCACGGGCACAAGAGCCATTGCGATGTACGTGCCTAGGCCGAACAGCCACTCCTTTGCATAAAACAAGCGAAAGGCCAGCACGATGAAGAGTGGCAGACCGACAAGCGTTGCGAGCGCTCCCATGAACGGCCGCCGCGCCTCCTGCCACTCCTTCCAGAGCAATGCCGTCACGGGAATCTCCTCCTGAACCGTGGACGGGCCAGCCATACATACGGGGCGATGACCCACAGTCCACCGGTCAACAGTGTCGACCAAAGGGTCGGCAGCACGCGCAGGCTGAACTCATGGGGCGGCTCGGGCGGACCCTTCTGGTTGTAAAGCATCGCGAAGATCGGCGCACCCGGGCTGAGGTGGCCGAAGTAAGCCGCCACCGGCATCCAGCTCGTCATCGCCGCGAACCAGATGAACGTGATGACGGCCAGAAAGAAGGCATAGATGGCGGCGTCCAATTCGCTGCGAACACGCGGCAGGGCGAGAAAGAACAGTGAATGATACGCGAGCATCGCCACGCAAACGGGCCCCGCCATCGGCAACAGCCACAGCGCATCGGTATCCGCCGACCAGGCCGCTATCAGCCCGCCCACGCAGCAGGCCGCGTACATCGCGGCGATGGACGCGGCGCCGATGATCCATTTGGCCAGCAGGATCCGGCGGCGTTCGATCGGCCTGGCCAGCAGAAAGTCGAGCGTGCGATGACTGATTTCGGATGGCAGCGGGGCGATGATCAGCACGATTGAAAGGACCAGACCGCCCAGCAGCAGGACGGTCACCAACGATTCACGAACCGAGATGATGCGTGCGTGCACGAGCAGCGCCGTCGTGCCGGCCAGCAGGATCGTGGCCAGCAGCCAGCGTTCGGCCTGTTCGCGGAACTCTTTCCAGAGCAGGGCCCGCATCATGATGCTGCCGCCTCCGCCGTTTGCCCCAGCGAGAACGGTCCGCCGCTGCGACGGCCGATGACGTAGGCCTCGAAGATTTCGTCCAGATTCAGGTCCTCGACCTCGGCGTGGTTCAGCGAGGCGTTCGCCAGGGCCGACCGTGTGCCGGGCAGGTCGTCGGTCACGATCGCCGCGGCCCGGCCGTGAAGTTGCACGTCCAGCAGGCCGGGAATCGCCAGCGGCGACATCGGCAACTCCGGGACCGACACGATCACGCGCTTGACCTGCTCGCGCAGCGCGTCGGTGACGCCCACGCGGATGATGCGGCCGTCGTCGAGGATGCCGATGCGGTCGCAGATCGGCTCGATCTCGTACAGCAGGTGCGACGAGAAGAAGACCGTGATGCCGCGCTGCTGCAACTGGCCGATGACTTCGCGTAAAAAATCCTTGCGGGCGATCGGGTCGAGGCCGAGCGTCGGATCATCGAGCACGACCAGCTCCGGCCGATGGGCCAGGGCCAGCAGCAGCGCCAGCTTCGACGTCTGCCCCTTCGAAAGATGGCCAACCTTCTGCAGGTCGTCGAGACCGAACTGGCCCTGCAACTCAGCCGCCAGCGATTTGTCCCACACTGCATAGAACCGGCCGACCCAGTCGATGATCTGTCGCACGCTCATCCAGGCGTACATGGTCTGGTTCTCGGCCATGTAGCCGACGCGGGCGCGGATGCCGACCGGGTCGGCCTTGACGTCGAGGCCGAGCACGCGGCATTGGCCGGCCTCGAACTTGAGCAGGCCGAGCATGGCCTTGATCAGCGTCGACTTGCCGGCCCCGTTGCGGCCCAGCAGGCCGAAGATCGAGCCGGCTGGCACGCTCAGCTCGACGCCTTTAAGCACCTCGCGCCGCCCGAAGCGTTTGCATAGCCCGCTGGTTTGGATCGCGTCGGTGTGCATGTCACTTGTCTCCAGCCGCCTGCGACTGCCGGCCATCGATCAGCTCGAACTCGCGGTCGAGCAGTTGGTGGGTTTCGCTCGACGAGATGCCGAACAGCGACGCCTGCACCGCCGCCTGCCCCAGTGTCTCGCGCACGCGTTTGCGGCATTCGGAGCGCTTCAGCGGCGCGCCGCTCTCGGCCACGAACGTGCCGTCGCCCTGGCGGCACTCGACCAGCCCTTCGGCCGCGAGCTGGTCGTAGACCTTGAGAATCGTGTTCTGGTTGGCCGCCAGCGTGCGGGCCAGGTCGCGCACCGACGGCAGCCGGTCGCCCGGGGCCAGCACGCGCCGCGCGATCTGCCCGCGGATCTGGTCCAGGATCTGCCGGTAGATCGGCACGCCCGAGCCGGGATGTACGCGGATCAGCATGGCCCTTGCGATTGCTCCAGTGTTATAGCTTAGTATAACACTTCTGGCAAGCGAGTCAAGCATCGGAACCCCGGCCGCCAAGGCCGCGGGTCGGCGGGCGCTGACGGGCTTCGAGGTCTGACGGAGCCGAAGGGTGACCACGAGGCGTATGCGGACTGTGTGGCGCCTTGCGCTCTCCAGCACCACCGGCGTTCCAACCCGCGCCCTTGGCGGGCGGGGTTCTGATTGGCCTTGGCCTGGGTCAGCGGGATCGAGGCGATCAGTGGCGGAAGTGCCGCGTGTTCGTGAAGATGACGGCCGCGTCGCAGTGGTTGCAGGCCATCAGGACTTCGCCGTCGCGTTTGGAGCCGCCGGGCTGGATGATGGCGGTGACGCCGGCGTCCATGAGGATTTCGGGGCCGTCGGCGAACGGGAAGAAAGCGTCCGAGGCCGCGGCTGCGCCCGACAGGGCCGCCTCGTGCCCGTTCTCTTTGGCCGACCAGGTGGCCACGCGGCAGCTCATGACGCGCGACATCTGGCCGGCCCCGTTGCCGATCAACATGCCGTCCTTGCAGATCGAGATGGCGTTGCTGCGCGTGTGCTTGCAGATCAGCCAGGCCAGGCGCAGATCGTTCATCTCCGCATCCGTCGGCCGTCGCGTGCTGACCGGCGACCATTGCTCTTCGTTGAGGCCGACGGTGTCGGGCGTCTGAACCAGCACACCGCCCTTGATGCGGCGATACTCGTGCTGAGCGTCCGATGACGGAACGGCCAGGTCGCGGTCGGCCAGCAGCCGCACGCGCTCGCCCCATGGCTTCTGCGTCTCGATGACCTTCAGGGCCGACTTCTCGAAATGCGGCGCCAGCCAGACCTCGACGAAAAACCCACCCGCGCCCGCGGCTTTGCCCCAGCGGTCGAACGTGTCCATCACGATCGCGGCGAAGGCGGCCGTCACCTCGAACGAGCAGGCCAGAATCCCGCCCATGGCCGCGTTCGGATCGCCCAGGTAGGCCCGTCGATAGGCCTCGACCGGATCGGCGGCGATGCCCACGCCGCACGGATTCGTGTGCTTGATGAACGCGCAGGCGTAGCCGGCCCCGCTGACCAGCTTGGGCAGTGCCCGCGTCAGGTCGGCGCACAGCTTCAGGGCGGCGTCAGCGTCGAGGTAGTTGTTGAACGACGCCGCCTCGCGGGCCATCTTGCCGGGCACTGATGAGAGGCCGCGTTTCATGCTCTCAGAGCGATAGAGGGCGGCCGACTGATGCGCGTTCTCGCCGTAGCGAAGCGGGCTCTCCTTGTCGAGGTCCCAGACGATCTGCGGGTAGAGCACGGGTAACTCGTCGGCGCCGGGCGCTGGCTTGACGCCCAGCGACGAGCGGTCGAGGTAGTCGCGCACGATCAGGTCGTAGCGGCGCGTCACCTCGAAGGCCCGCGCCGCCAGCGTCTGCCGCAGCGAGCCGTGGGCCGCGGCCGGATCGCCGCGCAGCACCTTGCGGACGTGGTCATACTGATCGGGGCTGCTGACCACCAGCACGTGCCGATGGTTCTTGGCGGCCGCCCGCAGCAGGCACGGGCCGCCGATGTCGATCATCTCGATCGCCTGCTCGAACGTGCAGTCGGCGTTGGCCACCGTCTTCTCGAACGGATAGAGATTCGCGACCACGATGTCGATCGGAGCGATGCCCTGCTCGGCGAGCTGGCGCATGTGTTCGGGGTTGTCGCGGTCGGCCAGGATGGCGGCGTGGATGGCCGGGTGCAGGGTCTTGACACGCCCGTCGAGCAGCTCGCGCACGCCGGTCACGTCTTCGACCATCCGCACCGGCACGCCCGACTCGGCCAGCAGCGCCGCCGTTCCGCCGGTCGAGATGATCTCGATCCCCAGCTCGCCGTGCAGCGCGCAGGCCAGATCGATCACCCCTGTTTTGTCAAAGACACTGATCAACGCGCGCTGGGCGCGGCGCTCGGACATAACGTTTCGATCCGCGGCGATCGGAACGCGAAGGCTGCCCCTGCCGCAAGTGGGTCGTCGTTGGCGGGGGCCCCCAAAGTCCTACGGACGCTCGGGCGAAATCGGTCCCGACGTGCTCAACGGTGGCGAGCCCGTGGTGCTCATCAGCGGATCGACCGGGGTCGTGTCCTCGGGCTCGGGCGCCAGCAACGGATCGAGCAGCGCGGGTCGGCGCTGACGGGCCGCCGGTGGAAGCGTCAAGGCACTGCGCGCGGCGATCGCCTGATCGCGACGAAGATACGGCCGATCCTGCGGCACGGCGCACACGGCCCGGCCATCGCGCCGCAACAGGATCATGGTGGCGTCCTTGGCATTCGAAGCGACGAAGTCGATGCTCGGCACATCGAAACTGTGACGTTCCTGGCCCGTCTTGGCGTCGAGGATCTGCAACTGTCCATACGACGTGAGCACGCCAACTTCCTTGTCGCCGCGCGAGACCAGATGCCGCCCGCCCTCGCAGCGCCACAGGACCGTGCCGCGCTCCAGATCGATCGCGTACAACCCGTCGTCGTCGCTGTACTGGAACAGCGTGCCGCCCGCAACCAGTGGCGACTCGCTGAGCGGCTGCGGCAGTCGGCAGCGCCAGCGCTGCACACCGGTCACCGGATCGACGCGATAGACCGAACGGTCCATGCTGGCCACGTAGACGCCCGACTCGTCGACGTGCGGACGGGCCAGGATCGGCCCGTCGGTCCGGAACTCCCACAGGCCGATCTTGGTACCCGATTCGCAGCAGTAGACGGAACCATTCCGTGCCCCGAACACGAGTTCGCCACGCGGCCCGAGCACGGGCGAGGCGGCAACCGTCGAGCCGACGTCGACGCGCCAGCTTTCGACCAAACGGTTGATACGATTGTTCCAGATGTAGGAATAAACCTGTCCGGTGGTGCTGCCGAGATAGACGCGGGCCACGTCCGCCGCGGCCCCGCTCGATGGTGGAAACTCGAGCCGTTCGCGCAGCCACAAGTCGCCCGAGTAACGGTCGGCGACGATCAGCTCGGTGCTCGTGACCAGCACCACCGGTCCGGCCCCGCCATGCACCTCGGCATGCGCCGGCTGGAACACCTGATCGACCGGGCGGCTGATCTTCGCGAACCAGCGGACCTCGCCAATCTCGGGCGAAACCGCCAGGATGAAGCCCTGCTCGGTGGTGACGTAGAGGTTGTCATCAACCAGGTGTACCGCCCGGATGCGGTCGTCGACCGGCAGCGGCAGCTCGGTGGTCCAGTAGCTCGAATAGCCGGCGTTCTGGAGCTGCTCATTCGTAATGAGCGTGGTCGTCGTTGCCGGCCGGCTGCAGCCGCCGGCCAGTCCGAACCCGGCCAGGATCAAGGCGGCCCCAAGCCCTTGTTCGCCCGTCATGTTGTCTCCTTCACGCGGCCCAGACCCTTCTCAGGTGGGGTCTGCCGACAGCAGCACGCCCGATGCCTGCTCCCAGCGGGCCATCTCTTCGATCAGGGTGAGATGATGGCCGATGGTCTCGCGCAGGCGCGGCGAGGCGGGCATCGTCTCGAACACGTGCGGCCGCCCCGCGAGCCGGTCACGCAGGTCGTTGGCAAAGTCCTCCCACGACCCTTCGTACAGGGTGTCGCGGATCTTCACGAGCATCCGCTGTTCCGAACTCAAGCTCGTAGCGGACACCGGCGTGCCGGGACCGGCGGGTTTTGCCACAGCCTACCTCGCAGGGACCCCGCCCGCTCACGGCGCACCGGGCCGGCGAGGACCCACTCACGCTCCGCAGCCAATTGAACGGCAACGGCCGGGGATAGTCAAGCCGGGCTGAGGCATGTTCATGACCGGCCTGGCGGGGTGGAAAGGGACTCTGAGGCTCTGAGGAACTGAGAGTGGTTGGACGCGGCTCTGCGGGCCCAGCGAGCGTTGCGGACGCCCTCCCTCAGCGCCTCAGGCTTTCAGAGTCCTGACCTGAAGCTCACGACGCGCCGGTTTCGGCCGCGTTCACCATTTCGTTGGTCGGCCGCAGCGAGCGGACCGAGAGCATCAGACTGGCTATCGCGACGGCGAACGCCGCGCCCTTGACCACCGCCACAACCCAACTGGGCAGGCCGGAGATGTCGGGCGCTTGCAGCCGGGCGAGCTGCCCGAAGAAGCTGCTGTACATCCCGCCGCACACGATGCCCCAAGCCCCGACCAGCGAGCCCGGACCATACCAGCGTCGACGGCCAACCGCCCACGCCGCAAACAGCAAGATGCCGCCGGCGATGTAGTCATCGACGTAGAACGCGAACTCGTCGAAATGGGTGCGCCGCCGCAGCGTCTCCGCCAGCGGAAGCGCCACACCCAGAATCCACGCCAGCCGTACCTCAAGGCGCGCCATGCCGTCATATTGGCGCTACGGCGGGCGCACTGCAAGCTGCGCACTCTAGCCGCACCGTGCGCCGAAATCAGAACCCACCCTGCCAAGGGTGGGGCGCGACGTCCGCCGCTGCGCTTCGGTTGACGGAGCACGCTTACCGAAAAAGCTCCTGCGCGTCATCGGACCATTCGTGGCTATGCTGCGTCCAGATCTTGTCGGGCGGCGGGAACCCGGTGCGGCAATAGCCGCGCCGTGACTCGAAATCGAAAACTGCGTGCGGGTAGCGATTGATGAGCAGCGCGGCTTTCAGCCCGTCGCGCGACCAAACGAGTTGCACGACGGACGGCTTCGCCCGATCGGTCACGTTGGCGACGTTGTAAATGTGAAGCGCGTCCACGATTGGATTATCCTTCTTGTTCGCGTCGAGGCCGTACAGATAACCGGTGGGCCCGTTGGCTCCACTGGTCCTGCGGCCGCGATCATGTCAGGTCATCAATCGTGAGGCTGTCCAACTCCGCAAAGTGCGCGTCGCGCGTGGCCAGGGTGAGGTCGTGCTGAATGGCGATGGCGGCGATCCACAAGTCGTTCTCCGGGATCGGCCTTCCCTTGGTGCGAAGCTGGTCCTTCAACGCTTCGTAGTGCCGGGCGGTGGTGCGGTCGGTAACCAGGATGGCACGTCCATCCGCGAGCGCGTCGACACGGGCGGCATTCTGGCTCGCGCGAGCCGATCGGAAGGCTCCGTAGTAGAGTTCGCCAAGCACGATGCTCGGAACGAAAACTTCATCCGTGGCCGCGACGCGCGACAGGACGGCCGCGTCGCCGTTGATCAGCCCCACGACGATGTTGGTGTCCAGCAGCAGCCTACCAGCCGTTGGCATCCACCGTCTCGCAGCCCTCGCGAATCGCGGCTTCGATCTCGCTCAGGTCGTCCGCAGGAATGCAGCCGACCAGCTGCACCAGTTCACGGCCACGCTCGCCGCGCTGAGGCGCTGCGGCCAGCTGCCTGGTGAACTCGAGTACGCGCTGCTGCTCGGCGGCTCCCAGTTGCCTCAGTTCACCCATGATTTGTTCTTCGATGTACATGGCGCTCGCTTCGGTGACGCAGCACCCCGCGCCACGCGACATAATTCTATCGCCAGCCGACCGGAATGCAATCGGCCCAGATGTCGAACTCTAACGAGCGGGGACCCCGATCGGCACGCACGACAATGCGGACGGCGCCGTTGGCCCGCCAGGATGCCAGCGCGTCGTGATCGAGGACAGCGCCTCGGGGCCACACCGGCACGAACGCGGCCGAGTTAGTTAGGTGCTCATTTCAACGTTGTCCCAGTCGTGCCTGGCATCGAGCACCCGTTCTAACGCTTTGCGGCGTTCCATGATGATGTCGATGCTCACGTTGCCCGTGGGCCGGCCGTGCAACTGCGCGTTGCGCGTCCACCAGTGCAGGCGGTAGTAAAGGTCGAGCATGCCGAACAGCTCAGCGTGTGGGCGGAGCCGGATGCGCCGGGTGAATTGCAAGCCGTCTTCGTTCCGCTGCAGGTTCGGGCAGAGCGAAGCGAGGTTGTTGCCGACCGGCTGATCGAACGGGAGCCGATCGATGAGGCCACCGGCCCAGGCCAGCGCCCAGAGCGCTTCCAAATACCAATGCAGGTTCAACTGCTCCTGCTCTGTGAGGTCCGCGTTGCTCTTTTTGAGGACCGAGCGCTCAGATTCGACCAAGTCCGCGTCCAGCCAGTGATCACGAATCCACTGGCGGATGATTGGGATCGGCGCTCTGAACGCGATCTGCAGCATCGCGTTGAGGGTCAGCGCGCGACGGGCGACCGCATCGGCATCTCGCTGTGGCGCGTCGGGATCGATCCAGGGCAGCCAATCACAGATCTGTCCGCCGTGCGCGCGGATGATCGCTTCGTTGTCTCGCTAGATTGCTTCGGCGTCGATCACCGCCATGGCTCGCAATCCACAAGTCTGGTTCGCCCTACGCTTCGATAAGAAGGTACAGCTTCTGACCCGGCACGGCCCCTCCTGCCAACAAAATGAGCGGTGTCAGGATTTGCGCTGCGTCGTCGGTCGTCCACCCGTCGTTCAGTCTGTTACCTGACGCAGACTGAGTGTGTTCGGGAGTGGACATCGCAGCAGCCCACCGCTGGGCGACTTCGCGTCGATCGCTTGCGACTAACTTGGAAACGGACTCTGGCGGAAACTCCCGCAAGACCGCGCCCGCAGAAGGAGGAGCGTAGATCGGACATTCCAATCGGGTGGTAATGCCAAGCGTGTGAAGCGACGGGTCGATCTCAGCGTCGGTGAGACCCTTCGCGGCCCAATGCGGCCTTCTCCGAATGAAAGGCGGCAGCCGGTTCTCGAGATAATCTCCGTAGCGCCCCTGGCCGGCGACGACGCGATGTTGCCGAACCTCGCTCGCACGTTCAACGTCCTGCCAGTCCGGCTCTCGTGTCTCGATCGTGACGAGTTGCTGTGTGAACGGGTTTCGGCGTTCGCGGCGCACGGGCGCGGGCAGCGGCGGCTTCCAGCCGGGAAATCCGCCAAGAACTTCTTGGGGCTCTGCCAGGAAGAATGTCGCATAGATCGCCATGACCCAAGTCGTTCAAACTGAGGCTGCCGCCCACGCATTATTCTAACGCAAGTGCTCCAAGACAAGCGTTTCAAAGTGGCGTCTACTTCACTCGTCCATGCTGCGTCGGCTTTCACGCAGCCCATCCGGCCACACCGGTAGGTCCAGTCGAGGCTGTGCGGCCCAAACGGCCTCGTCGCACTCTCGCTCGAACGGAAACCTGCCCGATGAATCGGGCCAGAAGACTTGAACGGCTTCGAGCTCTGCCATTCGACCGCGCTCGCGACAGTAGCCCATTGCGGACCCCAGATACGTCTCGTGCTGCGACTGGTGAACCGGCCGGGTCGCAATCGAGCCGTGCTCCAGCACACCTTGGAAGGCACCTTGGGCGGCGAATGATCGACCGCCTCGTAGCTCCTCCACCATGACGCGGAGGACGCTGTAGCCCTCGTCGCCGAGGCCAAAGACGATCAACTCTGGATGCGCGAGCGAGAACATCAAGCCGACGGTGTACACGAAGGGCGGCGACGCATCATAAATCGAGATCGCCGACCACCCGACGCGCTCCACGTCAGCCGCGATGTCCTGCTCGTCTGACAAGCAATTGCTCCAGCTGGATAGCCTCCGCGTTGTCGCCACAACGGATGACAACGTTCAATGGCCCGCCTGGCAGAACGCTCTCAAACCCCTTGTGCCGGAGCGGCGGTCATGCGAACCTTCCTGCGAGCGACGTTCGGAGCAGCCTCCCTTCGACGACGCACCAAAACACAAGCGTATCAGTCGCGGGATCAATAATTTCGCGCATTCGCTCCACCTGCTCATCCCACGAACCGTCATCCCAATCGGCGGTGAAGACTTCGTAAATTCGGCCGTTCACGCGCTCTCCCGGAAGCTCCTCAAGAAGTTGACTCAGGCGCACACGAGCGTTGCGGTCGCGGACCTTCGCGTAGACGAGGATGTCGCCGCCCGCTGGTTCCGCCTCAGCCATGTCGACCTCCGTTCGGCACACCCCACGTTCGCCCAGCAGCTTCCGAACACCGAGAGCATAGTGGTGGCAGCGGGTCACTCAAGCTTCTCTGCCGGCTGCGAAACCACCATTGAACGAGCTTTGGCTCGTTCGGCTTGACTCTCTTGGGGCAGAATCCAGGCAGCGTTCTGGAGCGCCACGCGATACCCGTCAGGGTCTTCGAACGTCCGCCCCTTCTTGTCCCGATACGGATTGAACGCCTTGACCGGCCTGTAGCCCGCTTCCTCGAGCCGAGCGATGGCCGCCTTCCAATCGGCCTCGTCGGGCAAGTAGAACACCAGCAGATGGTCGTGGTTCGGAGCCCGGCCGACCCTATGCCCCGCCTTCCGGGTGAACTCCAGGTGGTACGCCGCCCCCTTGCCGCCCAGCATCACGCCGTCAAACCCGTCGTGGTCCGTGAACTCGTACAGAACTTCAAACCCCAGGCCATCCCGGTAGAACTTCACGAGCGCGGCCAAGTCATCGGTCGGCCGGGCCACCCGGACGTGCGCTCTGCCCAAGCCGGCGGGCCTGTCCGTCACCTCATCCATCTCGGCACTTTCCGATCCATCGACAACGGTCATCGTTAGTCATCGGACGGGTCTCGAACACTTGCACTCACGCACTTCGGCCCTTCGCCCGTAGGGCGGACGATCCTAGCCAGGGACTTTGAGTCCCTGGTGACGGAACCCGCCCACCCCTTATTTTTCCGCCCGATAGGGCGGACGAAGGCTCAAAGCGCCTTCCCCAGGTTCGTCCGCCCTATCGGGGGAAAAAACGAGGGCTCCTCGCACCGGGGGCTGAAGCCGGCTGAAGCCCCCGGCTACGATCGTGCGCCGTGTCCTGAATATGCGCCAAACCTGGTCGCATCAACCCTCGTCCGCCCTCCGGGCGGGCGGTTTCGGGGCGCCTTGGCCACCAGGGCATGAATGCCCTGGCTACGATCGCGCGCCCTCCGGGCGGGGCACCACCGCTTCCGCCGAGAACGGCGCGACGATCGCCCGCCGGTTCACTCCGTGCATGTCGGCGGCTCGTCGGTTGGTTGGCTGAAGCTGAGCATGTAGCCGTCGGGGTCTTCGATGGCGAACTCCTTCATGCCGTAGTGGTAGACTTCCGGACCGTAGACGAGCTTGGCACGGCCGTTCACGCGCTCGAACACGGCCATGACGTCGTCCGTGTGCAGCGCCAGCTTGCCGGTGAAGTGCGGCGGGCCTTCATGAGCCTCCGTCGTGCACATGATGTGGACGTTGCCATGGTCCAGCATGCACCAGTCCGGCTTGTCTTGCGGCCAGAGGCCGTCCAGCGTGAAGCCCAGAACACCCGTGTAGAACTCGATCGAGCGGGCCCAATCGCTCACCAGAAGCTGCGGCGTCAGATCGCGCAAGATCACGGCGTGCCGCCTGTCGGCTCCGTTGTTCCCATGACGGCGGCCATCGCCTCGCGCACCTGGTTGTGCCAGTCCGAATCGACGGGCAACTGCTTGCAGTCGTTTCGGAAGAACACGCCGGTCACATCACCGGCATCGTCGCCGAAGAAGCCGACCTGTTTGGACCACGCGGCCGGCTCCGGCACGCACTGCGTCCACTCCACGCCCGGCGGATAGAAGAGCACGGCATCCCACAGCGGACCCTCACCCTCATTGCCCGACGAAGCGGCGTACTCGCTCAGGTCGGCGTGCATCGGGTGGTCGCTGGGCATCACCGCCAGAATCTCGCGCAGGCAATGGGCGAACACCTCGCGTCGGTAGACCAAACCAACCAAATGCTCGCCGTCGTAGTACTGATGCACACGGTCGTGCGGATACACTGTTCCGGTCGATCGTGCGGCGCGCTCACTGTCGCCCGTAACCATCGGCATCCAGACAACGTGTACGCTGACTTGCTCTTGCGGATACTTCTCGACGACCTCTTTCAGCACCGCCCGGGCGCCGTAGACGCAAGCGCCTCAGACCGGCGAAAAGAGCCCCACAACCCGCATGCGCTCTTTGTCGGCGTTGAAGCGCTCGCGAACCGGCCGCAACGATTCGTCGAGAACTGTGAGCGTCGTGCTCCGGGCACCGCTGCAGCCGGCAAGGACCGGTAAGAACAGCAGGCTGCAGGGTAGGATCGATTTCACACGCTCGCACATCATCCAATCTCCATTGGGACCGCGACCATTTCAGAGCCGCGACCGTTAGGGAGCGTTTTCTGTCTGCCGCACCGGCGCAGCGGCCGAGACGATGAAGCATGACCTCGCAGTTCCTCTGTGGTCATGGCCCGGGGCCTACCGCTCCCTAACGGTCGCGGCTCTGAACCGGCTGGCCCTCCAAACCGGTCAGACGCTGCATGGACTCGCGCAGGTGGACCACCGACTGCTCGCCGGTGTGCAGGCGCTGTGGATCGGCGGGCTCCGCGCCGCCAAGCTGATGCATCCAATCGGCCGGCTCGGGCGGGCCATCCTTCCACTCGACCTCCTTATCGTAGAACACGTACACATCCCAGGCCGGCCCGGCGCCCTCGCGCAGGAGCCGTTTCGCGAACGCGTTTCCGGCCAGCCGCGTGGCGCGTGGGTCGTGAAAGTGACGCACGCGCGGGTCGCGAATCGTCCCGGCGATCTTCTCGGCGGCCTCACGACTGTCTTTGGGCAACATCTCAATCCAAACCAGGCTTACGCTGATCTCGGCATTTGGGAAGGACTCAAGGATCGCTCGCTGCACCGCACGGGCGCCGTTCACACACGCCCCTCAGGTTGGCGAGAGCAGGGCCACGAAGCGGTATCGGCCCGTGGCCGCGTTGAAGGCTTCCCGCAGCGGTTCGACCGAGTCGGCCAGCGACGTGAGCGCGGCCGCCGGCTGCGACGCCGCGCCCGATTCTGCGGGGCCGCAGGATCCGGCGAGCGATGCGGGAACGTCGAAGCTCATTGACTTCAGGACCGTTTCGATCCGGTCATAGACGTCGCGATCCGCATCCTTGACCGTGTAGCCGGCCAGGTCGAGGTATTGAATGACGCGCTCGACCGTCGCGAGTCCGTCGGCCGGGGCCAGGATGGACACGCACTGGTCCGAAGGAAAGATCGCGACGCGAAAAACTCCCCGGAATGCCCCCAGTGCGGCGGAGATGGCCTGGAGCTCCTCATCGCTGGCGTCGGCTGCCTGGACGACGATGTGCCGGGCAGTCACTCGAGCCTCCGATGGCGGCTCCCCAGCCATCGCAGCCGCCGTTACGGCCAAGGCGACCCCGGCGACGGAAGAACCGATCCGGTTGAGCATTGCCGTTCTCCTGCAAGTGGCCTCGATACCAACCTCACGCCTGCCCAGAACGTCGGCAGGTTACGCTTCAGGCCCAACGCGGCAAACTCGCGCGTGCCCCCACGGGTTGTCCGACGGTCTGAATCAGCGTGCGCGAAGCGTAGCCGTCCGAGCGCGGGTGGCATGGGCAAGCGGCCGTTTGCTTGCCCGTGCAGCCCAGGCGACATTCTCGGGGCAGCACGGGCAAGCGATCGTCGCCAAAGGCCGCGACGATCGCTTGCCCATGCCACCCGGGTGGCGCATCATCGCGCACGGTGATTTAGCTCACGCAGCGTGATTACCCGAAGTTGCACTCGGGTGCAACGCCGCGAGGCTGCCTGTGACGACTCCGCCACCTGCGTCAGGGTCGCTGCTTAGCCCGTTCCGCGGCCACGTTGTCGAGCTCGGCCAGGATCGCCGCCCGCATGGCCTCGTACGCCGGCCGTGTGCCGAACCGCAGGAGGATCGGTCCGGCCATCGGCGCGTAATCGGAAAGGTCTTTGCGGTACATGTTTTCCAGCGTGGGGTCTTGGGCCATCGACTCGTCGACGACGCGGAGCGCTTCGCGGAACTGCTGTTCGGCCGTGTCCAACTCGCCGGCGCTGGATGCTCGGCCAGCCGCGGCAACGAGCTCGCGTGCCCAGAAGCACCGCGCTTCGAGATGCGCCGGTTGCACGCCGGCGAACGGCCCGCTGTCGGGCACCTCCCAGACACGCGGGGCACGGGTGTCCAGATGCTCGTCGTACCAGTCGACGGTCTTTGTAGCCAGCTCAAATGCAGCCGCGGCGTGCTGCTCGGCGGCCACGGCATCGCCAGAGATTCGCGAAGCCTCGGCCAGCGCCTTGTGCACGGAATAGAGCTCCATCATCAACCGGGGATCGTCGGGGTAAAGGTTCGCCGTTCGTTCCACTTGCTGGTGGACCATCTCTCCGAGTGCATGGGCCCGCTCGAGGCGGCCGTCTTCAGCGTCGAGCTTGACCAGCCGCCGCAAGGCGGCCCATAGCCCGGCGTGCTCCATGGGGTCCGTGGAGCTCTCGTCCGCGATGCGTCTAAAGAACGCGTAGGCCTCTTCGGTGATGTGCCGCTGGATGTCACGCGTGCCCGACACGCGCCCGATCTGGCCGCTGACGCCGAAGAAGACGTAGTTGGCCGACTGGAGCGCCATCTCCAGCCGGCGCTCGGCCGCGTCTTTCTGCCGGGTTGCGGAGGCTGCATGGCCGATGGCGGCACCGGTGGTCGCCAGCAGCAGAACGACGGACGCCGCCACTGTCGCCGCAAACGCACGATTGCGGCGCACGAACTTGCGGAAGCGATACCAGGCCGTCGGCGGCCGGGCGACGATCGGTTCGTTGCGCAAGAAGCGTCGAACGTCGGCCGCGAACTCGGCCGCCGACTGGAAGCGACCCTGTGGGGCCTTATCGAGTGCCTTGAGAACGATCGTGGCCACGTCTTCCGGTAGCTGGCGCACGCTCGATCGCGGATTCGCGGGCGGCTGCCCACAGATGACGCTGGCCGCCTGCGCCAGGTTGCCACGCTCGACGGAGTAGGGGAGCTTGCCGGTCAGCAGCTCGTACAGGATCACACCCAGCGAGTACACGTCGCTGCGCACGTCGATCTCGTGCGGGTCGCCGCGGACGTGTTCGGGGCTCATGTACGGCAGCGTCCCGAACACGCGGCCCACTTCACTGAACATCGACTCCGCCGGACCCGACGGTGTCGCCTCCAGTTCCAGAATCCGGGCCAGCCCGAAGTCCAGGATCTTCGGGGCGCCCGGCATGCGCTCCGTGTGTCCGTTCGTCTCGGGGCGAGCGCCGGCGGGTCCAGCGTCTTCCACCAGGATGTTGGACGGCTTCAGGTCGCGGTGGATCACGCCGCGCTGGTGCGCGTAGGAAACGGCCTCGCACACAATGGAGAACAGGCCGAGCCGCTCACGCAGCGTGAGCTGGCGGCGCTCGGCGTAAGCGACCAGTGGCTGGCCGTCGACCAGCTCCATGGCGAAGTACGGCTGCCCGGCCGCGGTGGCCCCGGCTTCGTGGATCGCGGCGATTGACGGGTGCTTCAGCCGCGCCAGGGCGGCCGCCTCGCGCCGCAGCAGGCGAGCCGTGTTCGCATCGGCACTTCGCAGCGTACCCAGCAGCTTGACGGCCACGCGGCGGCGCGGCTGGCGCTGCTCGGCTTCGTACACCACGGCGCTGCCGCCGCGGCCCAGCTCGCGCAGCAACCGGTACGCGCCGACGTCGCGCGGCAGTGGACCGTCCTCGGCTGACGCCGCGAACACACGGCGCAACGGGGCCAGGATGCGTTGATTCTCGCTGAGTTCGGCGAGCTGCGACGAGCACTCGCGGCAGGTGGCCAAGTGTTGCGCCAGCGCCTCGCGGGCCGGTGGGTCGAGCTGACTGGATGCGTACGACTCGAGATCGGCAAGATCGGGACAGGCCATGGTCAGTACCTCCGTCCAAGCTGGATCGCATCCGTCGCTGACGGGCGCGTGACCACCACATCAGCCGACGAAGCGTGCCCGAAGCGGACACCGGCGCCGACTTCGAAGCGTCGGCGCGCTTCCCGCCTGCGGCGGGGCGCGGCTAAACGTTGGCGCGGCCGTAGTTCACAACCGGGCCACACGCGGCTCCGCGCTATTGTAGCTTGGCGCGGCCGACCTCGATTTCCCCGCACAGCCGCCGCGTGACTACGCATCGTCAAGGGCAGCCCGCAGCTTGCGGACGCGCTCAAGCTCGCGGTACTCGGCGTGATACACGGGAGCGGATGCGCCGATCGCCAAGATCACACGCACCGCTACGGCCGACTAAACTCCCCACGAGCAGCGCCGCGCGTCGCGTTTCAGCGCCGGTCGGACTCCAAGCTCAGCTCCCATTCCGCCGCGGACGCGTCTTCGCCCCAGGCTTTGTAAAGCGCGACCAGCTCCGCGGCGACCGCTTTCGTATCGGAATGCGCGTCGCCATGCGCAGCCTGGCTCAGACCATATGCTTCGAGCAGTGCCGCTTCCGCCGCCTCGAACTCCTGCGTTTTGACCAGGCATTCCGCGTAGTGGCGGAGATATCTGGCCAGACTGGGGTCCTTACCCCGGCGTGCGGCGGCGATTGCATCGGCGAGCATGGGTTCGGCGTCGAAGTATCTTGCGGCCTGCACCAAGGCGCGCGAAAGGCTCATCTGGGCAGCGACCGTGGTGGGATGGTCGTTCCCCAGCGCCTCGCGTTGGATCGCCAGCGCCTCGCCATGCGTGGTGATCGCCTCCTCCAGCTTTCCCTGACGGAGCAACACCCACCCGAGGTAGCTGAGTGCAACTCCGGCGTCGGTATGCCGGTCGCGTCCAGCGCGTCGATCCAGCTCCAGTGCTTCGCGTTGCACAGCCTCGGCTTCTTCGAGGTCGCCCTTGGCGAGCAAGGCGTAGCCCAGAAAGCGCAGCCCTTTCGTAATCGCCGGATGCGACTCGTCGTAGAGCTCGCGTTGAATGGCCAGCGCCTCGCGCATCAGCGACTCCGCTTCGGCGTACGCTCCGCGCGCCGCCAGCATCGTCCCGAGGTTGGCCATGGTCACCGCGACATTCGGATGCCGGCTGCCGCGCAGCGCCCGATCCATATCCAGAGACTCGCGAAAGGCCGCCTCAGCTTCTTCCATGCGGCCCTTTGTTTGGAGCGTCGCGGCGAGATTGTTCAGGCTGTTGGCGATATCGACGTGTCGGTCGCCGAGCAGGCGGCGGCGCATCTGGAGCCCCTCGCGAAGGAGGGGCTCGGCCTCGTCCGAGCGGCCGGCGAAGTGCCGAGCCATGCCCAAGTTGTTCAGCAACTTGGCGACTTCCTCGTGTTCCAGTCCGTGCAGATCCTGCCGGATTTCGAGCGCCTCGCGGAAATAACGCTCGGCCGCCGCGTAGTCCGGCTTGGCCATTTCGACGCGGGCCAGCTTGTTGAGGCTGAACGCCAAATCTTCACGGCCGTCCGGTCCCAGTTCGCGGGCCAGTTGCACGGCGCGCCGCAATTGCGGCTCGGCCGCGCCGGTGTCTCCCAGCGCTCGATAGGTATTGCCGATCGTCGCGCGAACCGCGGCTTCGATCTGCGGCTGGGCCGCGAGCGATCCATCGTCGAGTTCGCGCACCGCCTGGCTCAGGATCTCGGCCACGGTGACGCCGCGGTCGCCGCCGGCCTGCTCGGGATTGGGGGATTCGAGCATCTTCTGGAGAAACTCGTTCACCGCGCTGGATTGGCTCGCTTCACGCTCGGCACGCGCCTGCGCGGTTCGCGCGTCACGCTCAGCGGTGCGAGCGCGTGCAGCCTGCCACGTGCTGACCAATGTTCCGATGACCAGGGCGAGCAATCCCGCCGCCACCGACGCCACGAGGATTCGGTTACGCTTAGCAAACTTGCCAATCTGATACGCCAGCGTGGGCGGACGTGCCAGGACCGGCCGATCATCCAGGAAGCGGCGGATATCCGCGGCCAGTTCCGCGGCGCTCGCGTAGCGTCGGCCCGGTTCCTTGGCCAGGACCTTGAGCACGATGGTCTCGACGTCGGTGGGCACGCCCGGTGCGATCCTGCGGAGAGGGACAGGCGGCTGCTCACAGATGATACCGGCCGCCTGTGCCAGATTGCCGCGCTCGACCGGGTACGGGAGCTTGCCGGTCAATAGCTCATACAGAATGACACCCAGCGAGTACACGTCGCTGCGCACGTCGATCTCGTGCGGGTCGCCGCGCACGTGTTCGGGGCTCATGTACGGCAGCGTCCCGAACACACGGCCCACTTCGCTGAACATCGACTCCGCCGGGCCGGACGGTGTTGCCTCCAGTTCCAGAATCCGGGCCAGCCCGAAGTCCAGGATCTTCGGAGCGCCCGGCATGCGTTCTGTGTGTCCGTGGTTGTCGTGGCGCGCGCCGGCGAGTCCAGCGTCTTCCACCAGGATGTTGGACGGCTTGAGGTCGCGGTGGATCACGCCGCGCTGGTGCGCGTAGGAGACGGCCTCGCACACGGTCGCAAACAGGCCGAGCCGCTCGCACAGCGTGAGCTGGCGGCGCTCGGCGTAAGCGACCAGTGGCTGGCCGTCGACCAGCTCCATGGCGAAGTACGGCTGCCCGGCCGGCGTGGCGCCAGCCTCGTGGATCGCGGCGATTGATGGGTGCTTCAGCCGCGCCAGGGCGGCCGCTTCGCGCCGCAACAGTCGCGCCGTGTTCGCATCGGCACTTCGCAGCGTACCGAGCAGCTTGACGGCCACGCGGCGGCGCGGCTGGCGCTGCTCGGCCTCGTAGACCACCGCGCTGCCCCCCCGGCCAAGCTCGCGCAGCAGCCGGTATGAGCCGACGTCGCGCGGCAACGGCTCATCCTCAGCCGACGAGTTTGCGAACATCTGGCGCAGCGGGGCGAGGACCCGCTGGTTCTCGTTGATCTCGGCAAGCTGAGACGAGCACTCGCGGCAGGTGGCCAAGTGCTGTGCCAGCGCCTTTCGGGCCGGGTCATCGAGCTGACTGGACGCGTACGATTCGAGTTGTGCCAGATCGGGACAAGCCATGGTCATCACCTCGGTAGGCGTCAGGCCGCGATCGGTCACCGACAGCGCGCGGCTCCGCCCCTATATTGTCTTGGCGCGAATGACCTCGATTTCCCCGCACTGCCGCCGCGTGACTACACATCGTCAAGCGCGGCACGCAGCTCGCGGACCCGCTTGAGCACGCGGTACTTGGCGTGGTACACGGCCTTGACCGATAGGCCCAATTCGCGGGCCACGTCGGCCGGAGCCCGGTCAGCCAGCGCCACCAATTCAAACGCCCGGATCGTGGACGGCTCGACCTCCTGCCGCACGCGGTGCAAGCACTGCTCCAGCAGCCCTTGTTCCCATTCCTGGTCCCAGACTCGGGACGATGTGTCCTCGTCGGGCGCATGCTCCCAGAATGACGACTGGGGCTCGTTTTCGACGCCGATGCGGCGGGCACGGGCGGTTCGAGCCCTCTGGGCTTGCCGATAGGCGATCCCGAACAGCCAGCGGCTAAGGCGCCCCTTGGCGGGATCATAGCGGCCGTCGCGATAGGCCGACGCAAACGCGGCCAGCGTTTCCTGGGCTACCTCCTCGGCGTCCGCCTCCGGCACGCCCAACTTACGGGCGAAACGCACGATCGGCTGGCGAAACCGCTCGGCGAACAGGTGCCACGCCGACTCGTTCGCGAAGTCAGTCAGGTCCTGGAGGATCGTTGACGTCGTGGTCCACTCCATCTGCCAAGATGATACGGAAACCGCCATCTCCAGACCATTACGAACCGGCGGGAGCCGCGGATTCGCATCCCAGGCGGAACTGGACGGCCAGTTTCCATCGCGGCGAAAGATCGTGGGGAATTCGCCTTCGCCGACGCAATACGAGATAGCGGCCGAGGGTGTCGTGCATGCGTCCGGCGCCCCATAGGCGTTGCCAGCCATGCCCCCACATCGGACCGGTTGGCTCCGCTTCTGGCGTGCCTGACGGCGTTTGCATCCCGATGCGGTCGCGGCGCGAAAGCCCATTGCGCGGCGCCAGCCGGACTGCCGGCAGCGTCTCCCGGGCCGAGCGCGAGCGAGAAGGAGGATCACCATGAGCGCTTCCACCAAGTCCGGTGCGCCCGGCACCGATCCGGGGACTCGTACGGGTTCGGAATCGCGCGCGGCGAGGCGATGCGCGCGCAAGCATCACTATCGCAGATTGCTGTTCCTCCTCGGCCTTTCGGTTTGCATGTTCGGCAGCGGAGATCCTAGCTGCGAGAAGGGAGAGTCCGGCAGGAAGAAATGTACGGACGGTGAAGACAATGATTCGGACGGGTTTATCGACTGCGCCGATGACGGTTGCTCCGTATCCTGCAACGCTGCCATACTGCAAGCCACAATCAGCGTGATCGACCTCTTCGTGCAGAGCGCGGTTCCCGTCGAGCCGGTCTTCGAATTCACGGCACCCGTGGACGGGACTGTCGTCTCGAATTGTGGCACTTTTGATGAGCTTCCGGCGGCCGGGACGATCGCGGTCGAGTGCGGGACCGGTGCGGTCGTTCAAACGCCCGAACCGATGACGTTCGTCGGCGGTACGTGGACCGAGACGGTCAGCGGCGCATCCGGTCCGATCAGCGGACAGCCGGTGTCGAACTTCAGCCCGCCTGCGGCCGCACCCCTGGCGCCGGACAGCGGACAAAGTCTCACCTACGTACTCGCCGAAGGTGTGTCGCCTGGGCCGGGTATGTATACGGCGTCACTCACGTTTGAAGTGGCTCCGGGAGCTTCGGTAGTCGGCGAGCACGTGTGCGTGATGCCCGTGGCCAGCCTTACCGACTTCTCTACCTTCTCGCGTCTTGAGCCGCTGGTGGCGTCGAGCAGTTTTGAGGACTTGCCGGGCGGCTTCATCTCCGTCGTACAGGCTGAGCCCACGGCCGGAGATGTGGCCGTGTTCGTCCGCGACACGCCCGATCCGGCCAACGTGGGCAGCCCCATCAAGTACCGGATTTCTGTGGTCAACCAGAACCCTGACGCGGCGACGGGCGTGTCGATCGCCGGTCAACTCGATGCGAACACGACGTTTGTGCCGAACGGCTCGAGCGTCGACATCATCCACGACGGCTCAGCCGCGGGCGGTACGTTCACGATCAGCGTGGGCGACCTGGGCGCGCAGGCCTTCGACATCTACGACCTGGTCGTCGAGTCGACTCTGCCCGGGATCGTCACGATGAGCGCCTCGGTGACGGCCAACGAGGCTGACCCGATCCCGGCCAACAACGCTGCCAGCCAGACGACGCAGGTGGCCTTCGTGGCCGATACCAGCCTGACATTCGAAACGGACCAGAACCCGGTGCAGACGGACACGGTCTTTACGCTCACGGTACGCTTGAGTAGTGCCGGACCTACCGTGGCCGTCGACGTCGACGGGACGCTGATCGTAGACGGCGAATGGGAGTTCGTCGGCACGACCGGTGGCAACGTCGTATTCGTTGGCGGACCCGGTACGAGCCCGAATTTCACGTTCTCGGAAGCCGATCTCGTCATTGGCAGCGATGTCACGTTTGACATCCAACTCAAGCCGGTTGGCGTACCTGCGCCGCTGGTCATTACGGGCGACCTGGCCGTGACTGGCGCCGACCAAGCCGAGGCCAAGCCAGCCGACAACACCGCCACGCTGTCGCTCCCGGTCGTAGCCGGCACGCAGGGGTTCGCCCGACCGGTGTTGACCACGCCCGAGCAGGACGCACACGCCGGCCAGCCGCTGGCCACGACGGACGCGCCCGGACTACCCGGACGCAAGATCGTCCAAGTCAACAAGCCGTACGTCAGCTCAACCGGCGGACAGATCGTCCTGAAAGTCTTCCTCGACGGCGATCCGCCGACGGATGAGGCCATCCTGGCTGGCCTGAGCAGCGCGGGCGACGTCACGCTCGCGCCGGTCGTTCAGAAGGGCGTCACGGTCGTCCCCGGGCTCAACGACTCGCTCGGTTCGATGGACTTCAAGGCCGCCGTGAACGACGGCGGGCGCGTGGCCTTCAGCGGGAAGGGCGCGAACAACAATCTGAAGTTACTGGCCCGGAGCAACGGCGACGGCACGCTGACGCTGGTGGCCCGCCAGGGTCAGCCCGTGCCGGGGGTCGGCGTCAGCTACAACTTGATGTCGCAGCCCAGCCTGACCAACACCGACGAGCTGGTGTTTGTCACCACCACCACGGGCGGCTCGACGGCGCAGAGCCGCATGGTGCTGCAGACCGGTGACGACGGGCAGTCAGTTTCGATCGTGGCCCGCAGCGGCATCACGATGCCGGTGGGCGCCGACCAAACCTGGAACATGTTCGACGGCGAGGGCGATGAGAACCGCTCGGGCCTGTATTGGAACGGCGCGGACACGCTGCTGAGCGGCCTGCTCAATGGTCCGTCCAACTTGGCTCACGCCCTGACGTTCAACAACACGCTCGTAGCGCGTGAAGGCTTCATCGTCGATCCGATGTTCACTGCCCCGGTCATTCTCCAATCGGGCTTCATCGTGGCCAACGTCTATCTGGCGGGCGGCGGCCAGTGGCTGGCCTACGGCAGCAACTTCGACCCCAATCTGTTCACCTTGGACCATTGGGTCATGCGCAACGGGCAGATCGTGGCCGTGAACAACACGCCGATCGTACCCGGTTCGAGCGAGCTATGGGATTTCCATACCGTGCTGGCAGCGGACGGTCAGGGCCGCTACGTGATCGGCGGCGAGACGAACGAAGGCGCGGCGCTGGTGCTGACCGACGGACCCGAATCGCGCGTCGTGGCTGCCAAGGGCGATCCGGTCGACCTGAACAACGATGGCCTCTTCAATGACAACACCATCATTCAGTCCTTCAGCCCGAACAGCGCCGTGTTGTTGGCCGATCAGTTGCTCATGCTCAGGGCCACGCTCGCCAGCGGCGCGGGCGCGTCGATCGGCGAAGCGCTGCTGGCCGTCGATGTGTCGGCTCAGGGCGCGCCCGGGACCTGCGTCGACGATGGTGATTGTCCGCCGGGCAGCGTCTGCGTCGGCGGCACGTGCCTGCTGGCCAACGGAGCGGCCTGTACGACCAACGACGAGTGCGCCAACACGTGCATCAGCGGATTCTGCAGCGATGCCAGCGGCAGCGGCGGAAGCTGCGACCCGTTCGATGACGCGGACTGCACCAGCGGCAACGTCTGCGACGGCGGCACCTGCCATTTGGCCAACGGCCAGGCGTGTACGACCAACGACGAGTGCGCCAACACGTGCATCGGCGGATTCTGCAGCGATGCCAGCGGCAGCGGCGGAAGCTGCGACCTCGCCGATGACGCCGACTGCGCCATCGGCAACGTGTGCTCTGCCGGCGTGTGCACCGAGCCCGATGCGCTGGGCGCCTGCTGCTCCAACGCCGATTGCGTCGTGGTGACGCAGGCCGCCTGCGCGGACATCGGCGCGGGCGGAGCCTGGCATGAGGGCCAAAGCTGCGCGGATACGTGTCCGGGAGCCTGCTGCCTGCCGGCCGGCAGTTCGTGCTGCCCGCCGGATGGGTCGTGCACCAATGGGATCACGCAGACCTCGTGCGAGCAGTTGGGCGGCGAATTCCTGGGCGAGCACGACGGCTGCCCGATGTGCCCACAGCCCAACGGCGCGCCTTGCTCGGTCAACGTCGATTGTCAGGGCACATGCATCGCTGGGTTCTGCAGCGACCTGGCGCTCAACGGCCAGGGCTGCGATCTCGGCGATGACGACGATTGTGTGAGTGGCAACGTGTGCGATGCCGGTACGTGTTACCTGGCCAACGGACAGGCGTGCTCGACCAACGAGGAGTGTGTGGGTACTTGCATCGGCGGGCTGTGCAGCGACGAAAGCGGCTTCGGCGGAAGCTGCGATCTGGGCGATGATCTTGACTGCACCAGCGGTCACGCCTGCGACGACGGCACCTGCCATCTAGCCAACGGCCAGGCGTGCGCGACCAACGACGAGTGCGCCGAGACCTGCATCGGTGGAATCTGCACCGACGCCAGCGGGACCGGTGCAAGCTGCGACCTTGGCGATGACCTCGACTGCGCGGTTGGCAATGTCTGCGACGACGGCACCTGCCATCTAGCCAACGGCCAGGCGTGTACGACGAACGACGAGTGCGCCGGGACGTGCATCGGTGGAATCTGCACCGACGCCAGCGGGACCGGTGCAAGCTGCGACCTTGGAGATGACCTCGACTGCGAGCCTGGCAACGTCTGCGACGACGGCACTTGCCACCTGGCCAATGGTCAGGCGTGTACGACCAACGACGAGTGCGTGAACACGTGCATTGGCGGGTTGTGCACCGACGCCAGCGGGACTGGTGCAAGCTGCGACCTTGGCGATGACCTCGACTGCGCGGTTGGCAACGTCTGCGACGACGGCACCTGCCACCTGGCCAACGGCCAGGCGTGCACGACCAACGACGAGTGCGCCGAGACCTGCATCGGTGGAGTCTGCACCGATGCCAGCGGGACCGGCGGAAGCTGTGACCTTGGCGATGACCTCGACTGCGCGGCTGGCAACGTCTGCGACGACGGCACGTGCTATCTGGCCAATGGTCAGGCGTGTACGACCAACGACGAGTGCGCCGAGACCTGCATCGGTGGAATCTGCACCGACGCCAGCGGGACCGGTGCAAGCTGCGACCTTGGCGATGACCTCGACTGCGCGGCTGGCAACGTCTGCGACGACGGCACCTGCCATTTGGCCAACGGCCAGGCGTGCACGACCAACGACGAGTGCGCCGAGACCTGCATCGGTGGAATCTGCACCGACGCCAGCGGGACCGCTGGAAGCTGCGACCTTGGAGATGACCTCGACTGCGCGGCTGGCAACGTCTGTGACGGCGGGACATGCCATCTTGCGAACGGCGAGGCGTGCACCACCAACGACGAGTGCGCTGAGACCTGCATCGGTGGAATCTGCACCGACGCCAGCGGGACCGGCGCAAGCTGCGACCTTGGCGATGACCTCGACTGCGCGGCTGGCAACGTCTGCGACGACGGCACGTGCCATCTGGCCAATGGTCAGGCGTGTACGACCAACGACGAGTGCGCCGGGACGTGCATCGGTGGAATCTGCACCGACGCCAGCGGCACCGGAGGTAGTTGCGACCTCGCCGATGACGCCGACTGCACGAGCGGAAATGTTTGCTCCGACAGCGTATGCACGCCCGACGGCGACGGTGATGGCGTAGCCGACCCGGCCGACAACTGTCCGTCCAGCTTCAATGCGGATCAACTCGACTCGGATGACGATGGTTTGGGCGATGTGTGCGATGCCTGCCCGAACGATCCCGCCAACGACGCGGACGGCGACGGAGTCTGTGGTGACGCGGACAATTGTCCCAGCGTGCCCAACCCCAACCAGTCCGACGGAGACGGCGATGGGACGGGCGACGCTTGTGCGCCGACCGGCGCATGCTGTTTCGCCGGCGATCAGGTCGACGTGCCGTGCGTGGAGATTTCAGAGGAGGTGTGTGCGGAATTTGAGGTCGAGGGCCTGATTGCCACGCGCTATCACGGCGACGGGACGACCTGCGGAAGCGTCGAGTGCCATGCGTGCTGCCTGCAGGACGGCACCTGTCAAGATGTGGCCCCCGAGGCCTGCACCGAACCACCGTTCCCCGGTTCGCAGTTTCCGGGAACGCCGCATCCCTTGCAAACGTGTGCAGAAGTCGTCTGCCCGCCGGCGGGCAGCGGCGAGGCGACGCTGACGGACCTCAACCCGCCGGCGGACAACCCGTACGTGCCCGGTCAGCAGCCGTTCCGCGACGTGCTGCAACCTACGACGCCCGCGCTGGTACCGCAGGGGATCGGCGCGCTCGGCACACCCGCCGAGGGAACGGTGTCCTACGGACAGATCACCGCGACCTTCTCCGAAGCGGTGGATCCGACGCCGGGCGATATTCAGGTCACCTGCACCGACGCGGCCGGCAACGGCCAGGGCGATTGTCCGGCCGTGCTGGCGGTCGGCAGCGTCGGCAACGTCCTGACGATCACACTCACCGGCGCCATACCGTCAGGTGAGTGCACGACGATCAGCTTCAGCGGTGCAATGTTTGCCGCGGATCAGGCGGTGCAGTACCAGTCCCTGCCGGGCGACGTGAGTATGAACGGCACGACCAACCTGGTGGATGTCGCTCAACTGGTTTTGGCGATCCGTAACGGCCAGGCAAATCTGCCCGCGAACCTGGCCCGCTATGACATCAATCGCGACGGGACCGTCAACGTGCTGGACGTCGTGCGGCTGATCCAGTTGCTGTACGGCCTGAACGCGCCAGAACCGGTTCTCAACGACACAGTGGCGGCCTGCCCATGACACAGAGAAATGCGACGGCACGTATCGCCGATCCCGGGCGCCTGGGTCGGCTGCCAACGGCGTGCATGTCGAGTCCTGCGGGCGAGACACCCGTTGGCGCGGAACGTGCGTCGCCCTGAAGGGGCGCGCGAAGCCAGCCCAGGGCATCGCGCCTCGTTGGTCTACGCAACTCGCGTGGCCTGGATGCCCCAACGGGGCTGCGACCTCCAGTCCCGGCGCGCGCCGGGATTGCGCCGAAGGCGCAACCCTGGGTCAACGGGCCCGATGACCACCAACCCCATCGGGGTTGCGTCTCCTTTTGCCACGATCGTTGGGTCGATCGTAGGCAAAAACGACACAACCCCGTTGGGGTTGAAATCGACGTTGCCCGCGATCCCAGGGTAGGTCGCTGCGGCGACCAACCCTGGGCTGGAGGCCACAACGCCTTCGGCGTAGCCGACCTTGGGCCGGTCTCGCGACCCAAGATGTTTAGAACAACGAGGACAACGCTCTGGGTTACACGCCGCTCAGCCACCCAAGCCCTCGAAGGGCTCGCTCCCCAAGCTGATTCCGCATCTCCCTTATCCTCACCGAATGCCGCGGTTTCCGCGTGATGACGGCGGCCCGTTCTCGCTCCATGAGGGCTCACGGGGTATGACCGCAACCCATGCCTCCGTTTGTCGGCTGCTCGGGTTAGTTCCAGTACCAACCATCGTCTGGCCGCCTGCAGAGATTCCCGATGCTATTTCAAGAATCCACCCGGCCATGTCGATGCCGTGCTCCTCAAGCACGTGCTTGATGGTCCGAAGGCCCTTACCTTCCTCCCAAATGAACGCCTTCGGGAACGTGGGTCCCTCTGCTCGCCCCACAATGATCCGTCCGTCGGCCGACACTGATTGAGCGGAGCTGCGGAACCTGCCCCCCGCGACATCGCCCAACGGCTGCATCCCGTCCCACGCTCCGCAACGCCCTGGCCGCCGCCCACCTCAGCGGCCCGAACCGCTCCGAATTCGCCAAGTGCCTGAGCGGCCTGCTGGCATCGAAGGCCCCATGACGCAGCTTGGCACCGGCTTCCACCCCAGCCGACGCTGCAGTAGCCACCGCCTCGGATATCCGGTACATCGAGGCACGCCGGCCTGGCGAGGCTCGGCCGTTCGCTGGGTCCCGTCCGGCTTCTGTGGCGCAGACAACGGAGGCGAATAACGATGGCCTTCTTCGATACCCGCGAGTTCATCCGCTTCTCGGCCGACAAGCTGGCCAAGAACAACCTGGCCGACACGCCGCAACTGACCGTCGACGTCTACTGCCTACAGCCCGGCCAGCAGCAGAAGCCCCACGCGCACGTCGGCCAGGCCAAGTTCTACTACGTGATCGACGGCCAAGGATCGTTTATGCTGGGCGGACAGGCCCGCCGCTTGGGCGCGGGCGGATTGGCGTTCGCGGCGGCGGGCGAAGAGCACGGCGTGCGCAATGACTCTACAGCGAACCTGGTGTTGCTGGTCGCCATCGCGCCCAGCCCGAATCTGACGGGGGTCTAGCACTGAGTAGCTGAGGAACAGAGCAAGCGCGGTCGTACGTCAGATACCTGAATGCCAAAGACCGCGGTCCCTCGCACAGGCGCGGAGTGCGCTGTCTCTCTGCGTGCTCTGCGACTCCGCGAGAGGCTCTTAATCGCAGGGTACGAGACTGAAACCGTTCCAAGGTCGCGTCGAGTTGATCCCGTTCAGAAGCTGAACCAGCCGCAGCAGGTCCTGCGTATTGACGATGCCGCTGCGGTTCATGTCGTACCGCGCCAGATTCTCCGGCAGGTTCGCCATCCCGCCGTTCAGCCCCTGCACCAGCGCCAACAGGTCCTGCGTGTTGGTCGTGCCATTCATGTTGACGTCGCCCGGCAGGAACTCGTACCGCAGCGCCACGCTGTAACGCAGATCTCCTGATCTGCGCGTGCTGATTAGCGCGGAGCTATTTGCCGTCCGCCGCCGGCCGCACGTCGTACTGGAACGTTGCCGCGTGGCCGGGCTGAACGGGCAACCGCAGCGTCAGGCCACCCGGTTGGATGTCTTCGGCCCAGGCGAAGACGACGTACCCGCGGACGGTCTGGCCGGCCGGCACAACGCCCGGCCGCAGCACGGCCTGCTGCGCGCGGAGCCAGCGCTCCTGCACGTTGTCGCCGGCCTCCTCCATCTTCTTGGCGGCGATGAAGCCACCGATGTACGGCACATGGCCCCACCCGCGGGCCTTCTTCATCTCCTGGTTCATCAGATAGTGATAGCGCTGCTGGAAATCGAGGTAGTCCAGCAGCGGATGCCGCATGCCCTGCTCTGTCAGGACGACGGCCTTCTCGTGCGCCAGTTGCGAGATGGCGAGTTGGTCGGTGCTGACGAGCGTGGCGCCGTCGCCTGATCCCGGCGAGGCCGGGTCGATCAAGTGCTGCCGGGTAATGGCGGGCGCAACGACTCCGGGGAAATCCAGGTGCCCGAACATGCAGAGCAAATCGCGGCCGCTGGTGTTGATCGTCTTCACGTCGAACACCATGAACCCTGCCAGCGTCTTGCCGTGCCAGCAGAAGGGATGCTCCTCCGGCAGCCGCGCCGTGTCGACCGGCGTCGCCACGATCCTGATCGGTCCAACCGCCGCTTCGCTCGGGTTCTGCCGAGCGATGACAACGAAATGGGGATCGGTGGAACAGCCGAGTAGCGCAGTGATATTCAAGCTCGCAACTGAAACCAGCCTTCCGTTCATCGAGCAGACTCCATTATCGCGCTGCTGGCCGGTATTGCTCAACCGGCGCAACGAAGAACATGATCGCCCCGACCAACAGCATGAGGGCTGACCCGAGTCCCAGGAAATTGAGCTGAATGAGCGGAACGCAGAAGATGGCAGCAAATACCAGCGACAGAATGCCGGAAGCCGTCCGACCCCATCTCGGCGCCTTGGCACCAACCAGAATCGAACCGATGGATGCGGCGATAGCGATGTACAGGATGAAGTTCATTATGGCTTGGCCCTCACGGGCTTGGGGATCCTGATGCGCGCCCGCGGCGTAACCCAAACCGCTGCACGCCGCGCTGCATCCGACGGCGGGCAAGCCGAAGATGCCCGCCAGAATGACCAACACTCTCGCAAAACTGAGCATGTTACGGCCTCCATCAACACAGTTCAGCTCGCCACACGTCTACCGAGGTCGAGCTTTCGGTTTGCAATCATTCCCGCAGCGGCCGTCCTTCTGCGTCGCGCATGCCGCCGCCCAAACACACGAACCCCTCGATCACGCCCCACAAGCCCCCAACGCCGCACGTGCACAGGGTCAGAAGGATCTGCAGTACGCCGACTCCAATGTAGCCTAGATAAAAGCGATGCACGCCGAGATGACCCAGGAACACGCCGAGCAAGCCGGCGGCCACTCGGCTGCGGTGGCTGCGGCCAAGGGCGTGCGCCTCCACGGGCACCGTGCTACCAAGCGGAACTTGCGCGACCTGGCGCGGTCCTCCGGTGATGGCTGCGCCGCAGTAACGGCACGTGATCGTGGCGTGCTGTGTGGGTGTGCCGTCGGCAATCGGACGACCGCATTGTGTGCAATGGATCATGGCGACGCCGTTGACGGATAGCCGCTTGATTGCGGCAAAGTCACGATCGCTACGCGCCGATTCTCCCCCCAGTTCACCTGCGGGGTCGATCAGCGAACGCTGACGACAGACTGCGCTCGCGCCGACACCGGCGTCGGACTTCCAACCGGTGAGGCCGCGAAATCGACTTCGCACAGGACGAAGCTGCCCGCCGCCACGGAGTCCAACAGGGCCACCGTGAACTGACGGTTGGCGCTGCTTCCAGCGTTAAGCTGGTCCATAGACCACTGGACAGTATTGCCGAGGAGGTCGCCGACCTCGGTCGCGCTCAAGAATGTTGTGTGTTCTGGGACCTCCGCACGGAGGGTCGCACCTAGAACTGTGGTGCCGCCGCCTACCGTGAACGCAATGCTGAAGGTGATCTGCTCTCCCGGCGATGCCAGAGAGTTAACTGGCGTCACGGCCAATCCCAGCGGAGGCTCAACCTCACGGACGATGAGACTGCGCGTTGCGCTCGACTGCGTCCCATCTGAAGCGGTGACGTGGAAAGACAATTGTACGGCGCTGAAGTCGCTGAGCTCAAACCTGTCCAGGGGCGGGGCGAAGCTGAAAGATCTCGTCGTGCCGGGAGCCAATTCGCCGACGAACCATCTTAGGGTTTCTCCGTCGCAGCACTGGCTCGAGTATCCCCTGCAAGTTGAACCGGGTGGCGCGTTGAAACATCGAAAGGGCGGTGGCAAAACGACCGAGCCCTCGACCTCAAATAGAGTCCTCGTTCCATTATTGCCAACGAACAACTGGTAGCTGACGGAAGCTGTCTCCATCGCTGGGTCGGGGGCGACTGTCACGACGCTCGTGAGTAATCCCAATCCAGTACCCACCGGCCCAGGGTCCGAGCTCCCGCTTCCTCTGCCGCCGCCGTCGGTTCCCTGGGCCGCGCCATCGGCTGCAGGCGAGCCGCAAGCGTCTACCTGCACTCGCACGCTGTCCGTTGCACTACTGCCGCGCCCGTCGCTGACGGTGACGGTGAATTCGTAGGTCCCTTCGCTTCGTGGCTCAAGGGTCGCCTGCAGCGAACGCGGATTGGACAGCGTTGCCGATGGTCCGTTCGTCCGAGTCCATGAATATGTGAGCGAGTCTCCGTCCTGGTCACTGCTTCCGCTCGCATCCAAGGTGACGCTGTCCCCGACGCACGCGGTGATGTCGGCTCCGGCGTTCGCGCTGGGAACGCCGTTGGGCGGGTTCACGGTCGGCAACTGAATGGGCGGCAGGCTGCACGCACCTAGGGCGATCAACGTTGAAAGAAGTACGAGTGCTGGTCGTTGGTATTGCACTGTGGCTCTCCTATTGGGGCGACTTACGGCCCGTACACCGCCGCCACCGTGGCGGCGGCACATTCGTAGCACGCTTCGGCGAGGAGCGGGCTGGCTTGCGCGCCGGACTGGCAGGTCAGGGCGTAGACGCTCAGCACTTCCTGACGTGAGTGGCCGTCGCGCTGGTCCTGACGGCGCGCCTCCAGCGCCTGGCGAATCTGCGCGTCCGTGAACCCGAGTCCTGAGCAGGCTTGCCGAAGCTCCGCCGTGACTACGTTGGTGTTCCGCTGAGTCGACCCGCCCGTCGAGGTCGCGCCGCAGCCGGCGAGCATGGCTGAGGTTAACATCAGGCACGAAGCTCGCCGCATAATGCCCACCTCCCATGAGCCGGCGAGCGGTCGAAACGTGGAAGACGCGCCGGCCTCTACGAGTTCAGCGTAGAAACCGGCGGGACCTAACGCGGGCAAGGAGACTTTTTTCTTGGAGCCGCGGGGAGTCGCGAGACCGATTGGGCGCAACCCCTTGTGCCGCAATGGGTTACACGCTGGCGAGCAGGTCGTCAACGTCGAAGCGATTGGGACGATTCACTCGCCGGTTCAGCCGGCGCGCCCGCATCCCAGATTCGTAGCTCATGGTCGGCGTAGGCTGCGACGACGCGGTTGCCGTCGGGCGTGAAGAACGCCGCTGAGACGCCGACGTACGGACTGAGGTCTGGCCCGTGCGAGGGGGCCGCGCCGCCGCGCCGCAGGACCATTAAGGGGTAATCGCCGCCGATTCGAACGGTCGTATCCCAGACACGCACCGTACCGTCAGCGCCACCCGACAGGAATCGCGAACCGTCCGGGCTGAAGGAGACGGCGTAAACGTCCTTCGTGTGGCTGCTGAGTGTCCGCACGCATTCAAACGTGCGCGCATCCCACATCTTGAGCGTGTAGGGCGTGTCGGAGGCCCCGCCGGCCAGAATGTACTTGCCGTCCGGGCTGAACGTCACCGCCAGCACCTTCGTCTCGTAATCGGGCAGAACGTGGATCGACCGACCGCTCTCGACGTCCCACACGCGGACCGTTGTGTCGTAGCTGGCCGACGCGAGTCGCTGCCCATCCGGGCTGAACGCGACCGACCAGACACCGGCCTGGCCGTCACCCGTGATTTCGTTATCGTTACTGACTCGCTCTCTAGCTTCGTCGTGATGAAGGACGTGCAGGCACGCGCCGGTCGCCACGTCCCAGATTGCAACCGTATCGTCAGTGCTGGCGGTCGCCATCCGGCCGGCTAGCGGTGACAACACGATAGCCTGCACAGGCAACGTGTGATGCTCAAAGCGCCGCCTTAGCTCGCCGCTGGCCACATCAATCAGGACCACGCGCCCCCGCGACGTGCCGATGACCAGGTCCCCTTCGTCGACCTTCTGAGCGAGGCTCGATTCCGGCAACCAAGCGGCGGCCGAAGGCGTTTCGCTGCCAAGAAGCCACGACCATGACCCACTACGGACGCGCGCATCTTCGTGGGCGATGGTTGGACCTCCGCCCGCCACGCTGGGGCGATCATCGCCTGTCGCAATGCCAGCCCAACCCGTTGGTTGAAGACTCTTACGCGAAAAGGGAGCCGGCGAGGCCAGATCCCACACTTTGACGGTGCCGTCTTGCGCGGTCGATAGGGCGAGCTCGCCATCGTCTCCCCACGCAAGGTCGGTTGGGTCGAGCCGATGCCCGTGCAGGGCGCGCGTGACGCGACCTGTCTTGGTGTCCCACACGTGGATGACATTGGAGCCGTCGCCGGACAACAACCGGTAGCCGTCGACACTAAACCGGAGGCAGCGAACCCCATACGAGGTCGCGTCGCTCTTAAGCCTGGTGCATTCGCCCGCTCGGTACAGCAGCAGGATGCCGTTGTCGTATCCGACGGCCACCAACCTGCCGTCAGGCGCCACTTCCAGTCTGGAGGGCCACATCTCGGCCAGTTCGACTGAGCGGACGTCCTCGCCGGCTCTGGTTGTCAGCAAGCCCTTCGAGATGCCGGCGATCACTCGCCCATCGGGGCTGGCGGCCACGACATCATAGTCGCCGCTCATTCGCGGTTGCTCCGGCGTGGACGCATCCCACTCGAACACGCCGACGTGCGCGCGGTTGAACAGGCACGTCCCTCGCTCGGTAAGGCCGATCAGCTTGTCGTTCGGACCGGCCGATTCACGCATGGGCGTTGGCGCCTCGCCGGACCGAATGCCGCGGGCAACGGCGTCCAGGTCCCACACGCGCACGACGCCAACATCGCTACTCGTATAGAGATGGTCGCCCGGTCCAAGGCACAGGCGGAGAATGGAGTGCTGGTGCGCGTCGAAGCGCCACAGGAATTGTGCAGTCTCTCGGTCCCAGCCAATAACCTCTCCCTCCTGCCCGCCTGAGACCACGAGCTTCCCGTCCCTGCTGAGCGCAACGCACATTGCCTCGCGGCGATGGCCATTGAGCGGGTCATCGAACGTCATGATGCTCTGATCGCTCAGCCGCCGCAGGTAGCGGTACTCCCAGTTGTTGCGAAACTCAGGCTCGTTGGCCCATTTGGCCAGGGCGTCCTGCATGGCGGCGATGTCGCCGGCGTGGAAGGCGGCGTCGGCGGCCAGGATGGCGGAGGCGTAACTCTCGCGGCGGCGCTGCTCGGCCAGGGCCCGGTACTTGTGCGATTGGAGCAGGCTGACCACGGCGAAGGCCGTCACCAGCACGAAGAAGGCGGCCGCGGTCGCGACTGCCAGCTTGTGCCGCCGCACCGCCTTGCCGACCACGTACCAGGTCGAATCGCGGCGGGCTTCGATCGGCTCGCCGGACAGGTAATGCCGCAGGTCGGCCGCCACTTCGCCGGCATTCTGGTAGCGCCGCTCGCGAGCCTTGGCCAGGCACTTGCGGACGATCGTGTCGAGGTCGGGGTCGACCTTGCCCGAACGAGAATCCCGCCCGCCCTGGACGCGGCCTTTTCGTGTCCAGGGTCTCGTTCGCAACGTCTCGGGAGTCCCTTCCCGTATATCGCTCGAACGAGAATCCCTTCTCGTTCGCAGAACTGCGGGAATCCCTTCCCGTATCCGATGGCGCAGCCGACGCACGCGGGAAGGGATTCCCGCTGCGGTGGGTGCGAGAACGGATTCTCGCACCAGCCGCAGCGGCGGCGGGTCGGTGCTCTGGATGTTCCGCAGCACGTCGGCCATGTTGCCGACCACCGGGTACGGGAACCGGCCGGCCAGCGCGTGGTACATCATCACACCCAGCGCGTAGACATCGGTGCGAATGTCGATCCGGTCCGTATCGCCCGCGGCTTGCTCGGGCGAGGCCCACGGCAGCGAGCCGACGAACTGTCCCGTCGCCGTCACGG
>Ga0187892_10001171_pt1 | contig 62301 bp, 56 predicted proteins | sample MA1701073metaG_FD_139345 | JGI IMG/M metagenome (GOLD analysis project Ga0187892, IMG submission 139345) | Bio-ooze microbial communities from a basaltic lava cave in the Kipuka Kanohina Cave System on the Island of Hawaii, USA - MA170107-3 metaG ... | reverse complement strand
AATGAAACGGCCATCACAAATCATGCACGGTTACCGAAATGGGGGCCGTCTGAGCGTGGGTGCTAAAAACTGAAGTGGGTGAATTTCCGGGCGTCAATGTACGGTTGCCGCAAGGACACGGTGATTTGCCATTTCTACTCCTCACTTTAAAGGCAGCCTGCACGTTAGGCTGCCAAATTCTCCTTGACCGAATCGTGTCTTGCTCTAGCGACTCCGGGGTTGAAGGGTAAATCCGATGGTTTGCCAGCTATCACATTGAGGTGGCTAGGTGAACGCAAGCTCCCATCAATCACCTCATAGCGCGCCCCGCCCATCGCCATTCTAAGCAATTCGGCTATCACAATGGTGGAAGTAAACGTACCGACAAAAGCAGCGCCGACTGCGCGATTGGCAAGCATCGTCAGTCCGCACCGATCCAATCCGCTCGTCGCAAGAGACTGGTATGCCGGGTTTCCAATCAACGGCGGCGAGTTAGCCTGGCCACTGCTGTTCGCCCCCCACCTGTGTCGCGCAGATTTGCTGGCTGGAAAACAGTGCATCTGGAAAGCTAGGTACTCTTCGTTTCCGCGTCCCAACCCGGCTTCGATGGTATGGGCGAACCCGGCATCTTCCAACGCGGCACGCGCAACGGCATTATCCACTCCGCAAAGCGCGACCTGCGGTTCTTCAGGATCAATCTGGAAATTGGAAGCGAAGCGTCGCTCGACAATTCTCGTTTTGAAACCGCGCTGCTCAGCCCATTCAGCCATCGCGCGAGTCTTCTTTTTGTCAATCACCTTGCAATCAGTCAACGGCGATGTGCTGTCATTGGCTGGAACGAGAGTGTCGTAATCCTGCAATATGAGTTGCACGTCGCTTGGCTCGTTGTAAGGCAGGAAGCCCAGAGTCCACAAATACGCTTGTCCCAGATGGCCGAGTCCGATCAGCCACAAACGTGCAGGCAACCATTCCAGCTTTGGTCCGACTTCCCGATTATTAAGCCAGTCGCTGGCTGAGTCAGGCTGCCAGAGAGAAAGCCCTACACTCCTGCGCCCCGCCTGCGCGTTTCGCCCACGAATGAACTGGAAAGCTTCCGGCACAGCGAGCGCGCCTGCCAGCACGCCTGATGGCGTGAACTCATCACGCTCATTCAACCTTTTCACTTCATCAAAGGGGGTCACACCGCCCAGCCATCCATCGAAAGTTGCCCTGACAGCAAATTCACTTTCGCCATCCAAATTGTCAGCGTCACCGATGACGATTTGCGGAGCATCGCCCGACGTTCGCTGAACCAATTTACCTTGTAAATCCGCGACGGCTTCCGATAACGTTCGACAATCGCGCCATCGAATCAGGAGATCAGCCTCCGGACAGCCAATCACCTCCACGCCCCCGAGAAAACATCGGCGGCCTGTGTTTAGCGCCGTCAACAAACAAGCCTGCAAGGTTGGGGATTTGGCGACATCTGGGCCAACGTTGAGATGAAGACGATACCGCTCAAATATTCTGTGCGCCTCCTCCGGTGAAGTGGCTTCTCCGCTGTCCATTGCCAGCTTGACTGTGCGATTGATCTCGTTCCCGATCAGTTCAACGTTCATTTGTTTATCCCCAGAATCCAACGTAGAAAAATTTGTCGGCTCTCTTCCCGCTGTGATCGGTCCACTGATGTTCTCCCTTGTATTCGTAAATCCCCAGTTCATCAGCCACGACCAGCCGTTCGGCGAAATCAGGCACGATTAAAGCTATATGGCCGGGCAGAGCGATCATCGGATTTTCTCTGTCAGATCGGCTCTGGTAGGCGCGCTCGCGCGACATCCAAACCATCGCGTGACGGCGCCGCCAGCACAATTGGGTTGCGGTATACGCGAGGGCGGTCGTCGCTCGTGGTGATGTTGATGAAGCGCTGCGCCTCGGCGCTCGGCTTGCCGGATTCAGACCATGCGCGCGGCCCCAGCACGGCGTAATGAAAATCGCCGCCGTCTTCGATGTCGTGCGGCTTTTCGGGCAGTAAATGAACTTTAGCGCCGGCCTCCTTGGCGCCGCTAGTCAGGCTCTTTACCTTCTGAATCTCCTCGATCAGCTTAGCCTCGACCACCTCTGCGGAAACGCGCAGGCAGGCGTCGTGGCGCATCTGTTTGAGGTTCGGCCTCGAACCGAGCCGCCAGTATTTGGGCAACGACCTCTGCCCCGTTGCGTCCGCCTCGCCATTGCTCGTTTCGGCTTCGTCGAGAAACCAGGAGACATCCGCCCAACGGCGCAGCGCTTTCTCCAAATCAATCTTGTCCGGGCGAGACGCGCCAGCCAGCAACAACAGATCGCGGGTCTGCGCGCGCTGCCCAATCGGCTGCGAATGCAGGAACGTGGCGAACACTGCCTGTTCCAGTTCGCGATGCCTGACGCCGGTTGATTCCGTTTGTCTTTCGCGCGCCTTGGCCAATTCGCCTTCGATGATGGCCATCCATTCCTGTTTCTTGCCTTCGTACTCTTCGGTTGTGGCAACGTTGGCCAGTTCGCGTGCCGCCTCTGACAGTTCGTTTTTCCCCGGCTCATCCAAGAAGACGTTGGTCGAGATCAGCGGGGATTCATCCCACTTTTCCGCGCTGCGCAAGGCTAGCGCAAACGTGCGCAAAACGCCGCGCGTGCGTTGGAATCCTTCCAGCGCAGTCCATTTCGTGTACAGCACTTCGGTCAGATCAGGGTGGAACGGATAGCTCTTGAGAAAGCGATCCTCCGCGGCTTTGCCGTCTTTGCGCGTTTGATCATCCAGGTCGGTAATGCCCTTCAACGCCGCCACGACATGCGAACGGAAGTTTTGCGGATCGCGGATCGAATCCGGTGTTGCGAGTTTCACGCTTTACAAAACTCTCTGAGATTGATGAGCGTGAAGGCGATCAGCTTGAATCCGCGATGACGTTTCTGTTTGGTCTCAAAACGTGCCGTGACGGCCAAGGTAGCGGGCCACTTCGCCGCCGCCGGTCGAGTGGCCGACGTGAATTGCGTTTTTCAGGTCAAGCTGTTCAACCAGCGCCGCGAGATCGTCAGCGTAGGTGTCCATCTCGTTACCTTCCCACGTCTGGCTGGAGCGACCATGACCACGGCGGTCATGCGCGATGACGCGGTAGCCGTGCTGGCCGAAGAACAGCATCTGCGCGTCCCAGTCGTCCGCGCTCAGCGGCCAGCCGTGGCTGAAGACCACAGGCTGTCCGCTACCCCAGTCCTTGTAATAAAGATTGATGTCGCCATTATTTTCCTCACCGACTTTGATGTTGTGAACCTTGGCCGGTATTTTCTTGAATGAAGCATCGCCTCTAGCTCGGTAACGCGAAGCACAACGTGATCTATCTCTCGTATTTTTATCATAGCTCCTCAGTTCGCCCTGAAGTCCACGACGATGCCGCGCCACTTTCCCTGCCTGAACCGCAGCGCGCTCAGCGCGCAACGGATCGCGTGACCGGCGAGAATGGCGAGCCAAATATCGAACGGTTCCAGCGTACCGGTCTGCTGGATGACGAAGCAGATGCCCAGCGGCATGATGATCTGTGAGACGACCGAAATGTAGAGCGGACTCCTGGTGTCGCCTGTTCCCTGAAGGCCGCCCGTGTAGGTCAGAGCAACGGTGATAAAGAGACCGGAGACGCTGAGCACGCGCAGGAGTTGTGTCCCAATCTCGACGACGACGGGATCGTTCATTCCAAACACGGCCAGCAAATGCTTCGGAAAGAAAAGAAAGAACGCCCCAATAAAAGCGGCGCCGGCGAGGCCTATGCGCGCTGCGGCGTGCACTGCTTGTGCGGCGCGATCCGGCTGACCGGCGCCGAGATTCTGGCCCGCCACCGCCGCCGCCGCGCCCATCAGTCCGAGCGAAGTCCACGTGATGAGCGAGAAGAGCTGGGAATATGACACTGCATACGCGGCCTGCGCCGCCGCGCTCTGCGCCACTGAGCCGATGAAGGCGAGCATGAGCACTCCACCGACATTCATCGCGATTCCCTGAAGACCTGTGGGCAGGCCGAACTGGAACAGTGAACGGATGACGCCCCAATCCGGGCCGAAGCCGCGTCCGCGCGGGAACGACACGACCCATCCGCCACGCCAGAGCTTGACCATCGCGTACAGCGCGACGAGACCGGAAGCGATCACCGTCCCCATCGCTGAACCGGCGGCGCCGAACGCCGGGATCGGCCCTAGCCCGCGAATCAGAATAACGTTCAGTACCAGATTCAGCGCCGTCATGACGATGCCGAGAATCATCGGCGTCCGCGCATCGCCCGCCGAACGCAGCGCGCCGCCAAGCATGTAGAAAACGAGCATCCCGCCGCTGAACAGGAACATGATGCGGAGGAACGGCAGCGCCGCCGCCTTCACTTCGGGCGCTGCGTTCACCAGATCGAGCAGCGATGGCGAGAGGATGTAACCCAGCGGCGCCATCACCAGGAGCGAGATGGCGAGCGCCGTCAGGAACGCCTGATAGACCGTGCGGTCGACCTTATCTTCCTCGCCGGCTCCGGCGAAACGGGCGACGAGCACGCTCATGCCCATAAACAGCGAGTTGATGAAGACGATGACGACGATGAAGATCTGCCACGCCACGCCAATCGCGGCGTTGCCGGTGAACCCGGCCAGGTGGCCGACGAGCGCGTGATCAACGATGCCCTGCAGCCCGCCGATGATGTTAGTCAGCATGGCGGGCCAGGCGAGCTTCCAGACCGCCGGGCGTAGCTCGCCCTCGACGATGGAGCGGTCGTACCGTCCAGTGGCTGACGGAGAGGGTAGGCGCGGCGCCGTCGCCGGGCTGGTGGATTGCGTCATATTCACAACCTCGTTTTCTAAACAGTACCGCGCGCGTAAGCGAGCGGTTGCGTAGAGGATCAACAGCTTGCTCACGCGCGCGGCAGCGGCGCCAATCTTTTACGCTGAGATCGGGAGCTCACTCCGATCGCAGCGCCTGCATAACGTCAACTCGCGCGGCGCGCGCCGCCGGGAGCAGGGACGCGATGATCGTGGCGAGGAGGATCACCGCTACGGATCCGGCGAGCGGCAGCATCCCAGGCAATCGCGCATCTGGAATATAGCTGCCCAGCAGGCGCGAGAAGGCAAAGCCGACGACAGCGCCTGCCGCCACGCCGATCACCGCGATCACCATTCCTTCAATGAGCACGTTCGTGAGAATCCTGCGCGGGTGCGCGCCAAGAGCGAGGCGGATTCCGAACTCGCGGATCCGCCCGCTCACCGAAAAAGCGAGCACGCCGGCGACGCCAACGACAGAAATCGTCAGGGCGAGCAAAGCGAATCCGCCGAAGACGACCGTGTTCAGCCGGTCCGGCGCGAGCACTTCCGCGCGGATGTCTTCGAGCGTCGCCGCCTGCTCGACCGGCTGATCCACTGACATCTCGCGGATGATACGCGTGACCGGCGAGACCAGCGCGTATGGGTCTGCGCTGGTGTGAACGAATAGGCGGCCTCCCCACAGTTCCTGCTGCTCGAAGGGATGGTACACGGTCAGCGCCGGACCTGGCACGACGTTCTCGTCGTCCACGTCGGCCACGACGCCGACGATGCGCCGGGGCGCGGCGCTTACGTCAATGAACTTCATCACCGGATCGGTCCACATCATATGGCGATTGACCGCATCCTGAGTCGGAAACATCCGCTGCGCCACGCTCTGGCTGATGATGACCACCGGCTCGCCGCCTCGGCGATCGGCGTCGTTGAAATCACGCCCGGCGATCAGCGGCACACCGAGCGCCGCAAAAAATCCGGGCGAGACCGTCCGGAACCGCCCGCGCGGATATTCTTCGCCCGGCGCGCGGACGTAGCCGTCCGCCGAGAATTCGAACCCGGGACCGAAGTTGCCCGCGTCACGCCAAGGAACGATGGCGCCGACGGCGACGCGATCCACGCTCGGCAACTCCGTGACGCGCCGCATCGTTTCCTGGTAGAAACCCGCGATCTGATCGGGCGTCCGCCCGTACGACATCACGGGCACGTTCAACGCCAGCACTTGGCGAGTATCGAAGCCGGTCGGCGTTGCTTGCAGCGCGAGCAGCGTCTTGAGCAGCATGCCCGCGCCGGCCAGCAGCACGAAGGACGCGGCGATCTGCGTCATAGCGAAGGCCCGCAGCCGGCGATTCGTGCTGCCGGTGATCCGCACACTTCCCTGCGACAGACCAAGACCCTGTGATGCGTTGCCCGACGGCAAGCGCGGAACAAACGCTAAAAGCACTGCTGCGACAACCGCCAGCGCCGCCCCGACCCAGAGCATGCTCGAATCCACCGTCACATCGAGCGCGCGGACTGAGAAGCGTGAGGCGTACCGGGCCAGGATGGCGACCATCGGCTGCGCAATCAGCACGCCGAGCGCCGCGCCCGCGCCGCAGAGCAGAAGGGTTTCAGCCAGCAGCGTCCGTCGCAGCGCGCCAGCAGTCGCTCCGAGCGCCGCGCGGATCGCCAACTCGCCTTCGCGCCGAACCGTCCGCGCGAGAATCAGGTTGGCGACGTTCGAGCAGGCGATGACGAAGACCAGCGCCGCCGCGGCGAGCAGCACCCACAACACAGTCCGCGCGCGCGACGTGAGCTGGTCGCGCAGCCGCACGGCCTCGATCCGGAAGTCCGCTTTCGCCGAATAGGCGTCGGGATGTTCTTTGATGATCGTACTGTGGGCGAGGCGCAAATCGGCGCGCGCCGTCTCGAGGTCTACGCCAGGCGCGAGCCGGGCGAACAGTTCCGTCATCCGGTGGACCCGTCCGGTGACCATCGTCGCCGACAAATGATGCGGGCTGGTCACGACGTTGGCGATGATCTCGGTTTCCGCCGGATACGGAACCGACGGTTCCAGCACGCCCACGACGGTGGCCGAGCGATCACCGAGCCTGACGGTCTTGCCGAGCACGGACGGATCGCTGTTGAGCGTCGTGGTCCAGAACCGATAGGTCAGCACCGCCGCGCCAGCGGCGTTCGGGCCATCGTCTCGCGCATCGAGCAGCCGGCCCAGCACCGGATGCAAACCCATCACCTCGAAATACGATCCGCCGACAACGCCCGCGCGGACCTCGCGCGGTTCGCCGAGGCCAACCATGGTGAAGCCGATGGTGGAGAAGTCGCCGAACGCGCTCAACGTTTTAACGCGCTCGCGCAGGTCTTGAATTTCCGGCACGGAGAACGTGGTGTTGTCGGCGCCAATGCCGCGCGCGCTCTGGCGGATGTAGATCAGCCGATCCTCGTCGCGGTTGACGAGGGGACGCAGCAGCACGCCGCGCACCACGCTGAAGATTGCGGCGTTGGCTCCGATGCCGAGGGCCAGCGTGATCACTACAGTGATCGCCAGCCCTTTGGCGCGAGCGAGCGAGCGGAGCGCGACTTTCAGATCGTGAAAGAACAAGTCGGGTTTGAGAGTCATCTTCAATCTCCTTTTCGCCAGGGAATGAGCGCGCGCAGCCGGTCATCACGCAGGAAAAGTCCCAGCCAGACCAGCGCGCCGACGATGACCGGGGCAATGAATGGATCGCCGATGCGCACGTGAGTGGCGGTTGCGCCGCCAAGATAGCCCGTCAGCAGGATCGCGCCGAGAATAGAGGTACGCGGGATCAGATAGACGATAGTACAGACGAGCTCGAGGATCCCGATGCCGAGAGCGGCGCTCTCGGCATATCCGAGCCGGGCAAATTCCTGCACGACAGCGGCCGGCTTCGCCAATTTCATGACGCCGCTGAAAAGCAGCATCAGTATCGGTAGGGCGCTAATGATCCGTCCGGCCCAGAGCGTCTTTTTCGAAACGGGAGCAGTTTGAGCGTTGGGCTGCATGAATTTTTCCTCCAAATCTCTTTCAATCGAAAGGCTATCCCGTTTATAGCACAACCGTTCAATCAATTAAACGGCAAAATTCGGGTCAGCGCCGATCCCTGACTTCATTTTTCCAGCTCTGCATAGAGGCGCAGCGCCTGGTCGGCCAGGCGCAGCGCCTCTTCCTTTTCGGCCACGCTGCCAAAGCGGGCTCCCGTGTTCAGCCAATGAATCGTTCCTCCGAGGTATTTTTGCAGATAGCGGATCGAAGACAGGTCCCGGACTTTCGCTCCGCCCCGTAGAAAATAGAGCGGATTGGTATGCGCGAACACGGTCAGACCTCGAGGCAGGATGCGATTCTTGATAGCTGGATCTTCAGCCACTCGCGCGGCGAGCCAACTGCTTCGATCCAGGTCGAATGTTCCTTCCACCTCCAGTGTGTATAAGCCATCCGGCCCGGGACGGTTCCAATTGGGAATGCGCTTGATCGCCGCCGCTTCTCCATTCACTACAAGTTCGAGACTGCCAAAAGGCAAGATAGACCTCGCCGTCGCTCGCGCTCTAACTCTGCGTTTGCCGGTGAACTCGACGACCTCGCCTGATGTGTGACCTTCTACCTCGAAAGTCAACATCGGCCCATTGGTGATGAAGCCGTTGCCCGCCTTCAGTCCCGCCAGCCACCCCTCGTAGTTCATCTCGCCCACCGCGCGCGCATAGAGCCGATTGCTGCCCACCGGAATGTCGTCGCCCATCTTGTCCGTGCCGGCGGCGATCGGCGCGCGAAAGCCGGAGTTGAGATACTGGTAGTAGAGATCCAGGGAGCGCATGACGGTGAACTCGGCTTGCGACATCCCGGAGTTCTTCCACGGCCACCAGTGACTGGGCAGTTGGGTGGGATCGTCATACGTAATCAGGTCAATGGCGTCTACCAACCCGAGCGCGATGTCTATCGGAGACTCGGCTCCGGGCAGATTGCAGAAATGGGCCCAGGTGGTCACGCCGCCTTGCCGGCGCGCTTCTCTGAGAAACCTGGCCATCAGGAGATTGGGTTCTTTTCGCTCTTGAAACGTACCGCCAAAAGGCTCGAAAGGCTCGATGATTTGCTTGATGTTCAGCAGAGTAACGTGCCCAAGCTGCCAATCGCGCGCTTCCTGTCCTACGTGTACGGCGTTACCCGGAGTCGAGACCGCATCGAGTTTGCCGCTAAACTTAGCTCTGTCGCGCGTAAAGTCACTGACAAGGAGATTCAGGACGTGCAGGTCCTCCGCCCGCATCTGCAAGTGTGAATCGGATTGCGACAAGAAATGGACATGCGTGTCGCCGCTCTGATAGCCCAACTCACGCATATCAATCCAGCGTCGCAGGCGGAAGGTCAGGGGCTCGGTTCCGCGTTGGGTCAGATCAACCTCGGTCTTCAGCGGCAGGGTTTCGAGACCGCGCCTTAGCTCAATCACCAGCCGGGCGGGGCGGGCATTCAAGACGAAGGCTCCGTCCACATAACATCTGCGTTTGCCCAGGTACTCGACGTGGGAATGTTTGCCATCGATTTCGACGCGCTTTCCTTCTCCGTCAGCCAGCGCCAGCGTGGCCGCGACCGGCTGACCGGTTTTGTCATCGAGAATGCGCCCTTCCAGCCGGTCTGCGCCCCAGCTTTGGTAGGACAACAGCAAAAGCAGAAAAGCGAACAGGGATGTAATCATCAACCTACTATTTGGATTCATAGCCACTCGCGTCATAAAACCACGACTGCATTTGCAGCTTCGCGTCCACCGCTTCAGCCAGCTTCAACCGCGCTTTGGTGATGGGCAAGGCGACGCCTGCGGGCATAATTACTTCAGCCCCTTCATTATCTCAGCGTGCGCTTCGAGGATTTGAGTTGTCTGTTCAGGCTTCGGTTCGAGCGACCAGTCGTCATAATCAAAAGTGCCGCCCAGAATGATCCCGTCGCGGCGCGGGAACATATAACCACTACCCAGGTAACAGTAGTCAATCTCCGCTTGCGGCAGCAGCACTTCCAGTTGACCGCGCACTGGCCCCAGTTTCTGATCACCAAACAGCGCGCGCGCGCCCAGTCCGGCGCAGTTGAAGATGACCAGCTCAGGCAGGCGCAGAATCTCTTCACGACTGCGAAACTCCTTAACCACCACCTTGCCGCCGGCGATGTAGAAGTCGCGCAAGAGCGCGTTGAGATAGACCTGAGGTTCGATCAGCATCGTGCTGTACTCCCGCACGTAAGGGGAACCGAAATAACGCTTCGCGTCTCGGTGAACCTTGTGTTCCGGGTAGAGATCGGCGCCACCGGGCAGTTCGCGCGCGAGCGACGCTTCGTTGCGGTACAGCTCGAAAGTATCTATCCAGCGCACGCCATACTCGGGGCCAACGAGCAGTTGAAAGGCTCGGTTGGCAATGCGGCACGCTTGGCGAAACTGTTCAAGGAACTTCGCTGAAACAGCTTCCGGCTCATAGAGCGAGGTCGGCGACCAGAATCCTCCGGCGATATTTGAAGTCGTGTCGGGCGGCAGGTCGCGAGCGTAGATGGTCACCGTGCCCGGGCCGTCCTGGAAACCGCGTTGGAGCAGGCGCGCGGTGGAAAGGCCAATGACGCCGCAGCCGAGCACGGCAAAGCGCCGCTGCGCCGGCCGCAAACCGCGCGGCGGGCGAGCCGTCCGCGCCCACACAAAGTCGCGCGCGAGCGCCACGGCCAGTGACGCCGTTCCCCAAGAGAGCGTGATCCCGGCGCCGCCGTGACCATAGTTATGGATGAGCAGTTTTTCGCCGAGGCGCTCGGCGTCCACAACGAAGCCTTCGGCGCGATACGGTCTGAGGCCGACAACTTCGCGGATGATCCGGTCGCGTGAAACTTTGACCGGCGCGAAGGAACGTTCAGCCTGGTATCCAGCCGCAAAGGCGAGCGGTTGCGCGGTGCGCGCAGTTGCTGGAAATGTACTCGCCGCCAATGCATTGCGGAGAAACACACGACGATTGCTCATAAATTCCATTGCTGCTTGGCCGCCTCCACTTGCTCCTCGACGCTCATCGCCTTCGACCCTTGCGTGAACTGCCATTCGTATCCAAATGGGTCAATCGCAGTGAAAAGGCGCTCGCACCAGAATTCCTCCATCGGCTCACAGGTTATTTCGCAGCCCGCTGCGCTAAAGCGCTGGTAGATCGGCTCAATGTCCGGGACTTCGAGGCCGATCTTGACGCCAAGCCCACGTGGACCTCGCCTCATCGCCCGCTCGCGTTGAGTATCAGGCATCGGCAATTCCGTCTTGACGCCATCGAAGACAAGGTAACTTGGTCCATAGCTCATCGCGCAGAAAACCGGTTCCCCGCTTTCATTGGGCGTTGTCATAACTGGCTTGAAGCCAATGTCTTGGTAGAAATCAAGAGCCTGCTGAACGTCTGTGACGCGCAAGCCAATGGTCATCGGCGCTGGCGTTTGGTTATCCATAGCATTCTCCGCGTTGCACGAATCGGCGTCACTGTTTTTGATGTTGTTATCTGGTTTCCTGTGGATTCAGGAAAATCGGCGCGATGTTACGCTTATCCCAAGCTCCAAACAAGGCGCGCAGCCAAGCGGCGATCTGTAGATGCTGGGCCGAAACATCTTTCGTTTCGCCGATCTCAATTGAGCCGCACGGCATTCGCCCGTTTACCGTTGACGCTCAACTGCAATTCCACTTCACCACGCCCAGCCAGCGGCTGCTCGTCAAGCGCGGTGACAGGTTTAAGATTTTCTCCCACAAGGCTCACCGGCGCATTCCGTTTTGACGCCTCCGGGCGTAATATGCGGCTCCATCAGCCACGCAAGCCACAGTAGCGACGGTCAACGACAAGCAGAAGCAATAAATGATCCGCGCCGGATTAGGTTCGCGCTGAAATACGTCTTGGGGAAGCTTCTGGCCTGGAACAACCGGAGAACTGGACGAATGAATATCTGGTCAAAACCGAGCGCGGTTGCGTTGGCGCTTCTGCTGGCCGTTTCGCTGGCGGCGCGACCGCAGCCTGCGAAACGGCTCAATGTCATCTTCTTCCTCGCCGACGACCTCGGCGTGATGGACGTTGGCGCGAACAATCCGAAAACCTTCTACGCCACGCCCAACCTCGACGTGTTGGCTAAATCGGGCATGCGGTTTACCTGCGGCTATTCCGCTTGTCCGGTCTGCTCGCCGACGCGCGCCAGCATCATGACGGGCAAGTATCCCGCGGGCGCCGGCGTCACCGATTTCATCGGCGCGCAGCAGCCGTGGCCGCGCAACACCAGGCTGCTGCCCGCGCCCTACCGCGCTAACCTGGAACTTGCGGAAGTGACGCTGGCCGAGCGGTTGCGCGACGCGGGCTATGCGACCTTTATGGCCGGCAAATGGCATCTGGGCGATGACGAGGCGAACCCCAATGCGCAGGGCTTCAGCGGGTTGAAGCGGCGCGGCAATGTGCAGTTTTACTATCCGGACTCTGTTACACAGTTCGATGATGTCAGCGATCCGAAGACGACGGACGTGATTGCCGCCGAGACGATCAAGTTCATTGCCGACAATCACGACAAGCCGTTTTTCGCCTACGTGCCGTTTCTCGCGGTGCATACGGCGATCAAGGCGCGGCCTGATCTGGTGGCGAAATGGAAAGAGAAGGCCAAGTCGGCGCCTGCTGACGCCTGGGGCCAGGAGTACGCGCGTCAGGTGCGGCTGACGCAAAACCATGCCGAGTACGCGGCGATGCTGGAGCAGATGGACAGCGCCGTCGGACGCATTCTGGCGGCGCTCGATGAGCGCGGGCTGGCCGACCGCACGATCGTAGTCTTCACTTCGGACAACGGCGGGCTTTCGACTTCCGAGGGTCATCCGACCTCCAACGAGCCGTGGCGCGCGGGCAAAGGCTGGCCGTATGAAGGCGGCGTGCGCGTGCCCGTCATCATTCGCGCGCCCGGAGTGGCGAAACCGGGCAGCGTGAGCGGCACGCCCATCATCTCGACCGATTATTACGCGACGCTGCTCGACCTGCTCGGCCTGCCGCCGGCGCCGCAGCAAAGCCGCGACAGCGTCAGTCTAAAGCCCTTGCTCGCCGGCGGCAGGCTCAAATCGCGTCCGCTCTTCTGGCATTACCCGCATTACGGCAATCAAGGCGGCGCGCCGATGAGCGCAATCCGTGACGGCGATTGGAAGCTGATTGAGTGGTTCGAGGACGGCAAACTGGAACTGTTCAATCTGGCGATTGATCCATACGAAAAGAATGACGTGGCCGCCAAAGAGGCCGCGCGCGTCAAGGCGCTGCACGCGAAGCTGAGAGCGTGGCGGGCGGAGACAGGCGCACAGCTTCCCACCAGGAATCCCAACTTTGACCCGTCAAAAAAAGAAGCGCGCTGAGCGCGCAAGGAGAATTCACTGATTTGATAGACATCAGCAAATTGCCAAGCAATCGCAATTGATGCTCAGTTATGAGAAACCGCAATACAATCAGATTGCTGTGCGTAGTTATCGCGTTCGCATTCGGCTGGCTCGCCTTTAACGAACCGGCGTCCAAAGCGTCTGGCGCTTACAGCCGGCAAACGCAGGTGGATTTCGAGCGCGACATCCGCCCTTTGCTGCACGCGCGCTGCGTCGAATGCCACGGCGCGAACAAACCGCAGTCGGGCTTGCGGCTGGATCACAAAGCCGGAGCAATGAAAGGCGGTGTGGGTGGCGCAGTGATCGTTCCTGGCATTAGCGCAAGGAGTGAACTCATCCGGCGCGTGAGCAGCGCGGACAAGGCTGAAATGATGCCGCCCACGGGTAGTCGTTTGACGCCGCGCGAAATCGCTTTGCTCAAAGCCTGGATCGACGCGGGCGCGCCCTGGCCTGAAGAAAAGATTGCCGTTGAAGCCAAACGCGCCGACCAAACCTGGTGGTCATTGCAACCCCTCACCCGCGCCGAACCGCCAATAACGAAGGGCATTCCGCAGGTTTGGGCAGGCTCGCCGATTGATCGTTTCATTTATGCCAGGCTGGCCGAACGCAATTTGCAGCCGAATCCGCCGGCTGATCGGCGCGCCTTGATTCGCCGCGTGAGCTACGGCCTGACAGGGTTGCCGCCCTCGCCGGAAGAGGTCGAAGCTTTCGTCAAAGACAGCGACCCACTGGCATATGAGAAACTGGTTGATCGTCTGTTGGCTTCGCCGCGTTACGGCGAACAGTGGGGCCGGCATTGGCTGGACGTGGCGCGCTTCGGCGAGAGCAAGGGCTTTGAACAAAATCACATCATCAACAATCTCTGGCCCTATCGTGATTATGTGATTCGCTCGTTCAATGAAGACAAGCCGTTCGACCGCTTCATCATCGAACAACTGGCCGGTGATGTGGTCGGAAAGGACGATCCAGCGATTGAAGTCGCGACAGCCTTCCTGGTCTGCGGCCCGTATGACGCGGTCGGCAATCAGGATGAAGCGCAGAAACAGGTCATTCGCGCCAACACGCTCGACGATCTGATCACGGCGACCAGCAACGCCTTCCTCGGTCTGACGGTCAATTGCGCGCGCTGCCATCACCACAAATTCGATCCGATCCCCACGGAAGATTACTACCGCCTGCGCGCAGCTTTTGAAGGCGTGACTCACGGCGAGCGCCAGCTTGCGACATCGGAAGCGAAAGCGCGCTATTCGGCTGCCGCGCGCCCGCTGGAGGAACGCCGCGCCGAACTGACCAAAGAAAAAGCCGAGTTGGAAAAAAGCCTCGCCGCGCGCGCGAAGGAGAAAGCGGCGCAGGGCGCCAGCTATCCTTTGCCGAAAATCACGCGGCATTTCAATGAACACCGCTTTGCGCCGGTTGAGGCGCGCTACTTGAAATTCAGGATGCTGGCGCGCTCAGACAATCCGAAGTCTGCGGTCAACGCGCGGCTGGATGAAGTTGAAGTCCGGACGCCCGCGCCCGACGCCCGCAACGTCGCGCTGGCCAGCCAGGGCGCGAAAGCGCGCGGCGCCATTGCGCGCCGCGCTGAAGATGTCGCGGGCGCGGAGGCATACGGGGTTGAGTTGGTCAACGACGGCAAATTCGGCGAGCGATGGTTTGTCGGCAATCCGGCGGAACTCACGCTGAGCTTCCCGCGCGTCGAAACCATCGAACGCATCATCTTTTCGCACGACCGAACTGCGGGACCGAACGATGCAGGCGCAGGGTTGGGGCCGTTTGTCACTGAATATGAAGTGTTGGTCTCGCTCGACGGGCAGACGTGGCGAGCGATTGCTGGCTCCGCCGCGCGCCCGCCATTCAACGAAGCGCATCTGGTCGAACGATTCTCGCGCATCGTGATGACGGAAGCGGAACGACAGCGGCTCGGCGCCATTGACGATGAGCTGGCGCGGATCAATCGCGAGTTGAAAGCCATCACGCCGTTGCCGCTCGTTTGGGCGGGCAAATTCGAGCAGCCGAAAGAGACTACCTACGTGCATAAAGGCGGCGATCCGCAGCGGCGCGGCGCAACGACGACGCCCGCGAGCCTGGCCGTGCTGGAACGAATTGTAAAGCCATTCGCCCTGCCTGTTGATGCGCCCGAAGGCGAGCGCCGGTTGGCGTTGGCCAAATGGATTGCCGGCGATGAAAACCCGCTGACCGCGCGTGTGCTGGCCAATCGCGTCTGGCATTATCATTTCGGCGCTGGGATAGTGGATACGCCCAGCGATTTCGGTTACCTGGGCGGCAAACCCACGCATCCCGAATTGCTCGATTGGCTCGCGCGGCGGTTACAGGCGCACGGCTGGCGGTTGAAGGCGCTGCACCGCGAGATTCTGCTTTCGCAAACTTACCGGCAAAGCGGCGGCTATCGCGCGGAGGCGGCGCGGGCCGATGCGAGCGCGCGGTTGTTGTGGCGTTTCCCGCCGCGGCGGCTTGACGCCGAAGAGATGCGCGACACGCTGCTCAGCGTCAGCGGCAAGCTCGATCTGCGGATGGGCGGCCCCGGCTTTCGGCTCTATCGCTACCTCGAAGACAATGTGGCCACCTACGTGCCGCTCGATCAGCACGAGCCGGAAACTTATCGCCGCGCGGTCTATCATCAAAATGCGCGTTCTTCGTTGATTGACGGGTTGACCGATTTCGATCTGCCGGACAACGCTTCTGCCGCGCCCCATCGCATCCGCACCACTTCGCCGCTGCAGGCGCTGACAATGCTCAATCATTCGTTCACGCTTGTGATGGCCGGCGCGCTGGCTGAGCGGGTGAAACTCGAGGCCCCGCAAAACCCGTCCGCGCAAGTTCGCCGCGCATTTGCGCTCGCCTTTCAGCGCCTGCCAACGGCGGAAGAGGAACGCGGGGCGCTGGAATTGATTACGACCCACGGCTGGCGGGCGTTTGGGCGCGCGCTGCTGAATGCGAATGAGCTGTTGTATGTAAATTGAATTCGAGCCGCCATGGACACTTATTCACCAATTGCCTTAACTCGCCGCCATTTTCTGGGCGCCACCGCGACCGGTTTGACGGGCGTGGCGCTGACGCATCTGCTCGGCGCTGAGCTTGAGGCGGCCCAGCGCATTCAGCATCACAGGCGCCTCGCGAAACAGGTCTTGCAAATCTTCTGTCCCGGCGCGGCCTCGCACATGGATTTGTGGGACTACAAACCGGCGCTGGAAAAATACGACGGCACGCCATTGCCGGGCGCGGAACGGGAAGTCACCTTTCAAGGGAAGAACGGCAATCTGATGAAATCACCCTGGCCGTTTGCGCCCGCGGGCCGCAGCGGAAAACCGATTTCGACGCTGCTACCGCACGTGGCCAGACACGCCGACGAGATCGCATTTATTCATTCGATGACTTCGCGCTCCAACACGCACGGGCCGGCCAGCGTCTTTATGCATACCGGCTTCGTGCGCGAAGGCTTCCCGGCGGCCGGCGCGTGGGCCAGTTATGCGCTGGGCAGTCTCAACGACAACTTGCCGGCTTTCGTCGCGCTCATTGACGCGCGCGGCGAGCCGCCCAACGGCAAGGCGAATTGGACGAGCGGCTTTTTGCCGGCGCAGCATCAGGCGGTGATGCTGGCGGCGCATCAGCCGATCCGCAACCTGAATCGCCCGGCTGAGATCGCCGACGCCGAAGAGCAGGCGACCCGCGATTTCCTGCGGCGGTTGAACGAAGCGCACGCGCTCGGCCATCCCGGCGAGAGTGAATTGCGCGCGCGCATCTCGGCTTACGAGCTGGCCGCGAAGATGCAGTTGGCCGCGCCTGACACCGCCGACCTCAGCCGTGAACCAGCGCACATCCACAAACTCTACGGGACCGAGGACAGTAATGCGCTGAAGGCCGCGTATGCGCGCAACTGTTTGCTGGCTCGGAGACTGCTCGAACGCGGCGTGCGTTACGTCAGTCTCTTTTGCGCGTCGCGGGCGAGCGGCATTGATGGTTTGCTCAATTGGGACGCGCATCGCACCTTGAAGACCGATTACGAGCGGCATTGCCCGATTTTTGATCAGCCGACGGCGGCCTTGCTCACCGATCTGAAACAGCGCGGCCTGCTCAACGATACGCTCGTCCTTTGGACTACCGAGTTCGGGCGCATGCCGACGCATCAGGAAGGCACGACGGGCCGCGATCACAACCCGGACGGCTTCACCGTCTGGCTGATGGGCGCTGGCGTCAAAGGCGGCGTCAGTTTCGGCGCCACCGACGAGTTCGGGCGGCGCGCGGTCGAAAACGTCGCCACGGTTTACGATTTTTATGCGACGGTTTTGCATCTGCTCGGCTTGGATCACGAGCGGTTGACCTACTATCACAACGGCGCCGACCGCCGGCTCACAGACGTGCACGGGCACGTGATCCGGGAGGTTCTGGCTTGAGAGCCTTTGACCACTATCTGCGAGGTGAATAATGAACACATCTGAACCTGGCGCTGGAGATGGGCTTGAACTACCTGGACATGGCGCCTTCGTACAATCAGGGCCAATGCGAAGAGGCTTACGGCAAACTGCTCGCGGGTTCTTCGGCCAAACGCGAGAAGGTTTTTCTGAACCAGCAGAACGGATTCAATCTGGCCTACCTGCGCGCCGCGATGTTGAAAGATTACCGGCACAAGGTCGAAGGCAGCGGGCATTGCCGCAAATTCATCACCGAATCGCTCGAAGCCAGTTTGAAGCGGGTTGGCACGGACTATTTCGACATCGTGATGTGCCCGCACGGCGCGAACTCGCCCGAAGACCTGGAATGCCCCGAAATCATCGAGACCTTTCAGCAATTGAAGAAGCAGGGCAAGGCGCGGTTCCTCGGCGTGACATCGCACAACGACCCAGCGGGCGTGCTGCGCGCGGCGACGGCGGCGGGTTATTACGACGTGGCGATGTTCGCCTACAACGTGATCATCTGAAGACAATGACAGGCGCGGAAATAATACCGTGCTTCATTTCCCGCGGAGGAAGCAATGAAGAGAACCTTTTTCGCACTGATGCTCGCTCTGGCGTTCACGAGTGAAGTTTATCCGCAGGCGCAGAGCGGAACCATTGTCGGAACCGTGACCGATCAGACGGGCGCGGTGATCCCCGGCGCCAGCGTCAGGCTGGTCAACGAAGGCACGCAATTCACCCGCACGGCGCTGACCAACGCCAATGGACAATACGTCGCCTATTCGGTGCCCACGGGCGGCTACACGATCACGGTCGAGCACACCGGCTTCCAAAAGCTGGTCCGGACGGGCATCCGGCTGACGGCGGCCGATACGCTGACAGTTGACTTGCTGCTCACCCTCGGCAGCGTGGAGCAAACGGTGGAGGTGACGGCGGAGACGCCACTATTGCAGTCGCAGACAGCGGCGGTCTCGTCGTTGGTCAGCAACCAGCAGATGCTGGAGATGCCGATGAACGGACGGACGTTCACCTCGCTGTTGAAGCTCAGTCCGGGCGCTTCCACGGGTTCGAGCGGGAACCTGACAAATTCGCCTTACGCGATGCGGGGGGATGTGAACATTTCGGTGAACGGTTCGAGCGCCCAGAACAACTCATATCTCATTGACGGGATGGTGAACCGGAACCTGTGGCTGAGCACGCTGATCATGGCGCCGACAGTGGACTCGATTCAGGAAGTGCGGATGCTGACGAGCAACTATTCGGCGGAGTACGGCGCGGCGGCGGGCGCGGTGACGATTGTGCAAAGCAAGTCGGGCACGAACCAATTTCACGGCAGCGCCTACGAATTCCTGCGCAACGACAAGCTCGACGCCAATACTTTTTTCAACAACCGCAGCGGGACGTCGAAGCCCGCGTTCCGGCGCAACGAATTCGGAGGCACGGTCGGCGGCCCGATCCGGCGCGACCGCACCTTCTTCTTCGGCGACTATCAGGGAATCCGCATCCGGCAGCCACGCACCATCGTCTCGACGATTCCGACGCTGGCGCAGCGGACGATGGTGACCACAGGGGATTTTTCCAACGCCGGCTTCACCATTTTCGATCCGGAGAATGTCGTCGGCAATCAGCGCCAGCCCTTCCCCGGCAACCGGATTCCGGCGAACCGGCTGGACCCGGCGGCGGTGAAGATGATGTCGCTGTTGCCTGCGCCCACCTCAAGCGCGGCGACGCGCAACTTCGTCTTCAATCCCACGGTTCAACAACGCACGGATCAGTTCGACGTGCGGCTGGATCAGAACCTGGGCAGCAGCGACCGCTTCTTTTTCAAGTACAGCTACGACGACACGAACCTCATCCAGCCGGGGAGCCTGCCGTCGCCCGCGAATGCCGGAATTCCGATCAGCCCGTTCCTCTCGGCGGATGGAACCAACAGCGCCATCACTGTGCCGCTCAAGAATTGGTCGGTGACGTTGAATTACACCAAAGTGCTGAGCGCGTCCGTGGTGAACGAAGCGCGCGTGGGCGTGGTGCGCTGGAACCAGTACATTCTGCCGCTGGGGAATGAGTTCAACACGGCGGACGCCATCGGGATCAAAGGCATCAACATCAACGACAAGTCAGGTGGCCTGCCTTCGATGACTATTACTGGCTTCCAGGGGCTGGGGGACAATTCGACCTATCCGGAAAACAGCCAGACGGCCTCGATCCAGTATGAGGACATCCTTTCGGTGAGCCGCGGGTCGCACACGATGAAATTCGGCGGGATGTACGTGCGCCACCGGTTCAACGGCTTTTCGGCGTTTCCGACGCGGGGAGATTTCGCGTTCAACGGGCAATTCACGCGGCAGATCGGGACTTCGACGTCGGCGACGGCGCTGGCCGATTTCGCCCTGGGCGCGGCGAGCGGCATCACCCGCAACATTCTGGTGGGCACCTTCGGCATGCGGAGTTGGAATCTTTCGGCCTTCGCCGACGACACCTGGCGCGTGACGAACCGGCTGACGTGGAACTTTGGCTTGCGCTACGAACTGCTCGCGCCGCCATACGAAGTCTATGACCGGTGGGCGAATTTCCGCGTGGATACGGCGAAGCTGGAGATCGCGGGAAAGGATGGCGCTTCGCGGCGGTTGCGCAACCTGGACACGAACAATTTCGCGCCGCGGATGGGCATCACGTACATGCTGACATCGGACCGCAAAACGGTGCTGCGCGCGGGCAGCGGCTTTTCTTACGTGGAAGCCGGACAGGGCGGCGGGCAGCTTTACAAGAACCTGCCATTCTTCTACTCGCAAGTCCTGACCACGGACCAGAACGCGCGGCCACCGTTCCGGCTTTCCGACGGGATTCCGGCGCCGGTCCCTCCGAATCAAAACGATATTGTGGCGCTTTCGAGCGGCAGCCCGATGGCCTGGGATTACGACTTGAAAGCGACGAAGGCGATGCAGTGGTCGGTCGGCGTGCAGCGGGAGATCATCTCGAATCTGCTCCTGGACGTGTCGTATGTCGGCACGCGGACGATTGGGTTGATCGCTAACGTGAATCTGAATCAATCCGTGCCGGGGGCGGGGGCGCAGGGACCGCGGCGTCCATTCTTCTCCATCAACCCGAACGTCACGAACGTGACCTACCGGACCAATTATGGCGGGGCGAAATATCACTCGTTGCAGATGCGCGTGGAGAAGCGTGCGGCTGCCGGGCTGACGATGTCGCTGGCTTACACGTGGTCGCACTACACGGCCAACGCGGGCAACATCAACGGCGGCGGAAACGGCCCGCCGCAAGACAGCCGCTGTTTCCGCTGCGAGTGGGGCAGCACGCCGGATGACCGGCGTCACCTGTTCGTGTTGAACCACGTATACGAGTTGCCGTTCGGCCCCGGGCGGCGGTGGGTGAACGAGGGCGTGCTGGGGCATATTGTGGGCAACTGGAACCTGTCGGGCATCTGGTCGTTGGCGTCGGGCGAGCACTTCACGCCCACCCTGGCGACGGCGGTCTCCAATTCGGCGGGCGGCGGCGGAGACCGGCCCAACCGCACCCGCGACGGCAATCTGGACAGTTCCGAGCGCAGCATTGACCGTTGGTTCGACCTGGGAGCATTCGTCGCGCCCGCCCAGTTTACGTTTGGAAATGCAGGGCGTGGCATCCTGGTGGGACCTGGCAGTTACAACGTTGATCTCGGCGTGCATCGCAATTTTCGACTCACTGAAACGTGGCGCCTGAGCTTCCGCTGGGAAATGTTCAATGCGTTCAACCGGGCGAATTTCGGTTTGCCGAACGCAGCCATCGGCAATGCAACGGCAGGCCAGATTTCCTCCACCGCGGCAGCGCGTATCATGCAACTGGCGCTGAAGCTCAACTTCTAAACGGTGAATAGCAAGATGATCCGACAACGTACAAGCAAACCTCTGACGTGGATGGCTTCCGTTTCCGCCGTGTTGTTGCTGGCCGCCGCTTCCATCGCGTTCGCCCAGACGGCGCGCGCGGACCGTCGAAGGCCGAATGTACTCTTCATCGTCGCCGACGACCTGCGCAATTCCTTCGGCGCGTACGGCGACCGCGCCGTTCATTCGCCCAATCTGGATCGGCTGGCGAAGCGCGGCGTGCGCTTCGATCGAGCGTACGCTCAGTACCCGGTCTGCAATCCGTCGCGCACCTCGTTCCTGACGGGCTTGCGGCCCGAAACGACGCGCGTGCTCGACAACACGACCTTCTTCCGCCGCAACCTGCCCGATGTGGTCACGTTGCCGCAGCTTTTCAAACAGCAGGGCTATTTCACCGCCAGCCTCGGTAAGATCTTTCACCGCGGCGGCACGATGGAAGAGGTCAACGAGGATTGGGCCGATCCGGCTTCGTGGTCGCACGTCAGGTTTTATCAAAGCGCGGCGCGCGGCAAACAGGGCGAAGGCCGCAACCTGACTGGCGGCGCGTTGAAGTGGTGCCATTGGCTGGCCGCCGAAGGCGGTGACGAAGACCAGCCCGATGGGCAAGTGGCCGCCGAAGCCGTGCGCCTGATCAACGAAAAGCGCAACGAGCCGTTCTTCATCGGCGTTGGCTTCCACAAACCGCACGATCCGTTCATCGCGCCGAAGAAATATTTCGATCTCTATCCGCCGGACAAGATCGCATTGCCCAGCGATCCGGCGGGGCGTTCCGCCGAAGAGCCGCTCGCCATTCCGCCGGGGCAGTTCATGCAGTTCAAATCCTTCACCGACCAGGAACGGCGCGAATTCAAACGCGCCTACTTGGCGGGCATTTCGTTTATGGACGCGCAACTGGGTAAGGTGCTGGACGCGCTCGACCGGAACGGGTTGTGGGAGAACACGATCGTCGTCTTCATCGGTGATCACGGCTATCACCTGGGCGAGCGCGGCTGGTGGAACAAGAGCACGCTGTTTGAACTCTCGACGCGCGCGCCGCTGCTCGTTTATGCCCCGCGCGCGAAAGGCAATGGCAAGGCTTCGCGCGCGCTGGTCGAGTTCGTGGATCTGTATCCGACATTAGTCGAACTGGCCGGCCTCGCCGCGCCGCACAAGCTGGAAGGCGCGAGTTTCAAACCGCTGCTCGACGACCCCGCGCGCAAAGGGAAACCAGCCGTCTTCACCGTCGTCACGCGCGGCAAAACGCTGGGGCGCACAGTGCGCACCGACCGCTGGCGTTATACCGAGTGGGGCGGCGGACAGCGCGGCGTGGAGCTTTACGACCATCAGAAAGACCCTGGCGAATACCGTAACCTGGCGCGCGACGCGCAATACGCGGCGACCGTCGCCGAGATGAAAAAACTTATGGAGCCTTAAAGCGGAACAGCTTTTCATTGAGAAGATCGCGACGACGCTCAGCCGGCGAAGACCGGAGTGGATATGAAGACAAGGAACAGTATTCGATGGCCGTGGCTTTTTCTGTGTTGCGGACTGCTGGCCGCCGCCGACCACGCTGCGCTTGCGCAAGGAAACTCAACCCCAAAAGCGAGGCCCAACATCCTGGTCTTGTACGCCGACGACTGGCGGCACGATACGCTGGGAGTGGCCGGGAATCCGGTGGTTAAAACACCACATCTGGATCAACTCGCCAAACAGGGTGTGCGGTTCCGCCGCGCGTATGTCACGACCTCGATCTGCGGCGTCAGCCGCGCCACTCTCTTCACCGGCCAGTGGATGTCGCGTCACGGCAATCCGGCTTTCGACGCCTTCAAGACGCCATGGAGCGAAACTTATCCGGGGTTGTTGCGCGCGAATGGTTATTACGTCGGGCACATCGGCAAATGGCACAACGGAAAGTTCCCGGCGGAGCAATTTGATTTCGGGCGTTCGTATGCGGGCACGCATTACCTGAAACACGCCGACGGCTCGACGATTCACGTGACGCAAAAGAACGAGAACGACGCGCTGGAGTTTTTGCGGACGCGCCCTGCCGGCAAACCTTTCTGCCTGACGCTCGCTTTCTTCGCCACGCACGCGGAAGATCAAAATCCGAAGCAATATCTGTATCAGCCGCAAAGCGAATCGCTTTACCAGGACGTGACTGTTCCGGTCCCGAAAACGGCGGGCGATGAGTATTTCAAACGCCTGCCGCCCTTCATCGCCAACGAGAAGAACGAAGGCCGCAACCGCTGGCGCTGGCGGTTCGATACGCCGGAAAAGTATCAGCAGTACATGAAGGCCTATTACCGTTTGGCGACCGAAGTGGACGCGACGATCGGGCGTGTGCTGGCGGAACTGAAGGCGCAGGGGCTGGACGAAAACACGCTGGTCATCTTCACGACCGACAATGGCTATTTCCACGGCGAGCACGGGCTGGCGGATAAATGGTATCCGTATGAAGAGTCCATCCGGGTGCCGCTGATAGTGCGCGATCCGCGTCTGAAGCCCGGCAAACGCGGCGGCGTCAATGACGACATCGCGCTGAACGCCGATCTCGCGCCGACGCTGCTGGCCTTTGCGGGAATTGCCGCGCCCGCGAGTATGCAGGGACGCGACCTGGCGCCGCTCTATCTGGCCGCGCGCAAACCCGCCTGGCGCAATGAGTTCTTTTACGAACACGCGACCATTCGCAACACCGATTTCATTCCTTCTTCCGAGGCGATCGTGCGCAGGGAGATCAAATATATCTACTGGCCGGATTTCGGCTACGAAGAGCTGTTCGATCTGAAACGTGATCCGCGCGAAGAAAACAATCTGGCGCGGGACAAAGCTTATGAGGCGAAGCTGGCTCAATTGCGGCGGCGCTTTGCGGAATTGAAAGCTCAGGCGCGCTGAAAAAACAGCTATGAACAGACTGAAATTGATCTTGCCCGTATTGTTGAGCGCAATGATGGCAATGCTTGCGCTCGCTCAATCAACGCCGCCGAACATCGTCCTGATCATTTCGGACGATCACGGCTGGCGTGATTACGGCTTCATGGGACACCCGCGCATCGCCACGCCGCGCTTGGATCGGCTGGCGTCGCAGTCGCTGGTCTTCCGGCGCGGCTACGTGCCGACGGCGCTCTGCTCCCCAAGCCTGGTTTCGATCATCACCGGGCGCTATCCGCACGAACACCTCGTGACGGGCAACGATCCGCCCGCGCCGCCCGGCGGCAAACAGGGAAACTGGCGCAGCCATCCACAATACGAAGCCGATTGGAATGAATTGCGTTCGTTCATCAACCGCTATCCGACGCTGCCGCGCTTGTTGCAGCAGAAGGGTTATCTGAGCCTGCAAACCGGCAAGTGGTGGATGGGCAGCCCGGCGAACGGCGGCTTCACCGGCGGCATGAGCCACGGCGACAAGGCGCGCGGCGGGCGACACGGCGATGAGGGTCTGAATATCGGTCGCAAGACGATGCAACCGATTGAGGACTTCATTGGCCGCGCCAACGCCCAGCAAAAACCTTTCTTCATCTGGTACGCCCCGATGCTGCCGCATTTCCCGCACGACGCGCCGCAGCGATTGATTGATAAATACAGGGACAAAGCGCCCGATTACGAGACGGCGCGCTATTGGGCGAGTGTGGAATGGTTCGATGAAACCTGCGGACAACTGCTCGATTCGCTTGACCGCGCGGGTGTGGCGGAAAACACCATCGTCGTTTACGTGGCCGACAACGGCTGGACGCAGGGGCCGAAAACCGACACGCAAAGTCTGCGATCCAAGCGCACGCCATACGACGCCGGCATTCGCACGCCGATCATGTTGCGCTGGCCGAATCGGGTGAAGCCGCGTCAATCGGACAAGCTGGCGACTTCGCTCGACATCGTTCCGACTTTGCTGGCTGCGACGGGCGTTCAAGCTCCCGCCGGATTGCCGGGGCTGAACCTGCTCGATGACAGAGCAGTCAATGCGCGCAAGGCGATTTATGGCGCAAGCTTCACTCACGATCTGGTTGAATTGCGCAATCCGGCGGCGAACGCGCTGACGCGGTGGATGATCGAGGGCGAGTGGAAACTGCTCGCGCCCACTCCGGGGCAGACGAATGAGGAGCAGCCACAACGGGTCGAGTTGTATCGCATCACGGCTGATCCGGATGAGCGCGCCGACCTGGCAGCGCAGGAACCGAAGCGGGTCGAGGCGCTGCGCCGTAAACTGGACTTGTGGTGGAACCCCCGGAGAAAGTGACCGAATGTTACGCTGGCTATTGCTGTGGAAAGCTGTGAGGCGTAAATTTCCCTCCATCTTTCGCGGGGCCTTTGGCTTTTTTGCAGGGCGCCGCCTTCAAGCCAGATTCAACCATCAGCCGGGTGCGATCATTACCGCCGGCCCGGCAAGAAATGAATACGATGACTGTGAGACGAGATGGCGTCTTGTTCTACGCCCGGCACTGATTCCACTCAAACAAATGGGAACCGCTATATGTCAAAAAAATCATTTCCGGTTTTCATCACGCTGGCGCTGTTGTTTTGCGCGCAGGTTGCGCAGGCGCAATCGCGGCGTCCCAACGTCCTGGTCGTTCTGTCCGACGACCACAGCGCAGCGCACGTCGGCGCTTATGGCAATGCGGACATCAAGATGCCCAACCTCGACAAGTTCGCGGCGCAGGGCATGCGCTTCGAGCGGGCGTATGTCGCCGCGCCTGCCATATCAGCCGGTGGATTTCGCGGGCGACGCTTTCTGGAAAGAGCTTCAGCAGATGAGCAAGGACGGCAAGCTGTCGCCGTTGCATCCGCGGCTCTACTTTTCGCCGATGCGGCCGATGTTCGAACTGTTCGATCTGGAAGCCGATCCGAGCGAATTCAACAACCTGATCGGAGGCGAAGGACACGCCGCCGTCGAGCGGGAACTCAAAGCGGCGCTGCAAGAATGGATGATCCTGGAGCGTGATTATCTGCCGCTGCCGGTTCCGCCGCCGCAAAGACCCTAAGATTGCTGATCGAAACCAACACCAATAAACAACGGAGAAAACATGAGGCGTCTTTTGATCCTCTTTCTCGTTGGCGCGAGTTTGGCGATCGCTGCGTCGCCAAACACGTCACGCGGGCAAAAAGCGCGGCGTCCGAACATCCTTTTCGCGATCGCCGATGATTGGAGCTATGGGCACGCGGGCGCTTACGGCAGCAAGTTCGTCAGGACTCCGGCGTTTGACCGCGTCGCGCGCGAGGGCGTGCTCTTCACGCGGGCGTTTACGCCCAACGCGAAATGTGCGCCGTCGCGCGCCATCATTCTGACGGGGCGCAATTCCTGGCAGCTCGAAGAGGCCGCCAATCACATCCCATTCTTTCCGGCAAAATTCAAAACCTGGGTCGAGGCGCTCGGCGCCAACGGCTATTTCACCGGGCTGACTGCTAAAGGTTGGGCGCCGGGCGTGGCCAATGACGCCAACGGCAAACCGCGCCGGATGGCGGGCAGGCCGTTCAACCAGCGCAAGCTCAAATCGCCAACGACAGGAATTGAAAATAATGATTACGCAGCGAACTTTGAAGAATTTCTGAACGCCGCGCCCAGGGATCAGCCGTGGAGTTTTTGGTATGGCGCGCTTGAACCGCATCGGACTTACGAATACGGCTCCGGCGTGGCGAAGGGCGGGAAACAATTGAGCGACGTTGACTGCGTTCCCGGCTTCTGGCCGGACAACGAAACGGTGCGCAACGACATTCTCGATTACGCCTTCGAGGTGGAGCATTTCGACCGGCATCTGGGGCAAATGCTCGCCTCGCTCGAACAGCGTGGAATGCTGGACGACACCCTTGTCATCGTGACTTCGGATCACGGTATGCCGTTCCCGCGCGCGAAAGGACAGGCTTACGACGCCTCGAATCATGTCCCACTGGCCGTGATGTGGAAGAACGGCATCAAGGCCGCGGGGCGCACGGTAAATGATTATGTGAGCTTCGCCGATTTCGCGCCGACGTTAGTCGAACTCGCTGGGCTGAAATGGAGCCAGACCGGCATGCAGCCAGCCGTTGGCCGAAGCCTGACCGACATCCTTTTTTCAAGTAAAGCTGGCCGCGTCAATCCTGCACGCGATCACGCGCTGGTCGGCAAGGAGCGTCACGACATCGGGCGTCCGAACGACGCCGGCTATCCGATTCGCGGCATTCACAAAAACGATTTGCTCTACATTCGCAACTACGAGATTGACCGCTGGCCGGCGGGAAACCCTGAAACCGGCTATCTGAATTGCGACGGGGGCGCGACGAAGACCGTGATTTTGCAAGCGCGTCGCGAAGGCGCAGAAAAGCGACACTGGCAATTGGCTTTCGGCAAACGTCCCGCCGAAGAACTTTACGACGTGAGCAAAGACCCTGACTGCGTTACCAACCTGGCTGATGATCCAAAATACCGGGCGACCAGGCAAACGCTGCGACGGCAAATGGAGCGCGAACTCAAAGCGCAGGGTGACCCGCGCATGTTCGGCAGAGGCTACATCTTCGACCAGTACCAATACGCCAATCCGGAGCAACGGAACTTTTACGAACGCTTTATGCGCGGTGAAAAGTTGAAAGCGAGTTGGGTGAACGAATCAGATTTTGAGAAAGAACCGATGCGAAAATAAAAAAGGAGCTAGAAATGAACAAACCACAAAACGAATTGACAAGAACCAGACCCGTCAATCGCCGTGACTTTCTTCAGGCGAGCGCGGTTGCGCTTGCCATAGGCGCGTTGAGTGGAAAGGCGGATGCGGCCACCGCGGCTGTTGAGTGGCGAAATCAGCAATCCGGTATGACGTATCGCCGATTGGGGCGAACCGGACTGATGATCTCCGAGGTGGTCAGCGGCGGCGACCCGATCAAGCTCGAAAACTACCAGCACCTGAACCTCGCGCTGGAGATGGGCCTGAACTATCTCGACATGGCGCCCGCCTATAATCAGGGCAAGTGCGAAGAGGCTTACGGCAAATTGCTCGCAGGATCTTCAGCGAAACGCGGCAAGGTTTTTCTGACGACCAAGATCAGCAGCTTCAACCGGCTGATCGGCCAGATGTATCAGGACATCTTCAACGGGCTGCCGCAGGAAAAGAAAGACGCGGTCATGAAACGCGCGGCTGAAATGCGGCGGGAACGCGAAGTCGAAAAGCCGGGTTATTACCTGACCTATTTTCCGAACCAGCAGAACGGGTTCAACCTGGCTTACCTGCGCGGAGCGATGCTGAAAGATTACCGTCACAAGGTCGAAGGCAGCGGGCATTGCCGCAAATTCATTACCGAATCGCTGGAAGCCAGTTTGCAGCGCGCCGGCGTGGATTACTTCGACATCGTGATGTGTCCGCACGGAGCGAACTCGCCCGAAGACCTGGAATGCCCGGAGATCGTCGAAACTTTTCAGCAATTGAAGAAGCAGGGAAAAGTCCGCTTCCTCGGCGTGACTTCGCACAATGACCCGGCGGGCGTGCTGCGCGCGGCGACGGCGGCGGGCTATTACGACGTGGCGATGGTCGCTTACAACGTGATCAACGGCGGTTATCCGGAAGAGGCGATCCGGCAGGCCGCGGCCAAAGGCATGGGGTTGATTTCGATGAAGGCCGCGCACGCCGTCGCCACTCATCACAAAGCTTTGCAGCCGATTCCCGATTGGCGCGTGCAAAAGATAAACCGCGTCATCACGGGCGAGATGAAAGCTCCGATGAAGGCCTATCTCTGGGTCTTGCAGAACCCGCACATCGCCGCCGTCATCTCGAATCTGTGGGACGAAACGTTCATCAAGGAGAAGCTGTCGCTGGCGGGCAAGAAAGTTGAATTGCAGCCGGCATAACGCCCTTGCGCGATGAAAAGACAATCGCGGGACAAGATGCCATCTTGCCCCACGAACGCGAATATGTGAGAGGTGGGACAAGATGCCATCTTGTCCCACGCTGAAATGAGGGAACAATGAAGAGAACTTCTACTGTCTATTTGCTTGCCGGTTTGTTGTGCGCGGCGGCGCTGCTGCTGAAACTGCAATCGGTGAACCTCGCCGCCGCGCAGCAAGGCAAAGGCAAACCCAACGTCCTGTTCATCGCCGTGGACGACCTCAATCATTGGGTCAAACATCTGGGTCGCAACAAACAGGTCATCACGCCGAACATTGACCGGTTGGCGGCGCGCGGCGTGAGCTTCGCCAACGCTTACTGCGCCGCGCCGATCTGCAATCCGTCGCGCGCGGCGTTGATGTCAGGATTGCGGCCTTCGACGACGGGCGTGTATGACAACAATGTGGATTGGCGCCCGGTCATCTCCACTGAGAAGACGCTGGTCACTCACTTTCGTCAAAACGGCTATGGCGCATTTGGCGCGGGCAAGATTTATCACGGCGGCTTCGACCGCAAGGACGAATGGGATGATTACCATCGTGAGCGCGGCGGCCCGTGCAAGCTGATGAACGATACGCCCGGCGTCGGCGGCATCAGGTTTTCGCCCGTGGATTGCGGGGACGAAGGCATCTCGGATTACGGCATCGCGTCGTATGGGGTCGAGCAATTGCAGCGCAAGCACGACAAGCCGTTCTTCCTGACCATTGGCTTCCATAAGCCGCACATGCCGTGGAATGTGCCGAAGAAGTATTTCGACCTGTATCCGCTCGACAAGATCGAATTGCCGCCATACCGCGAGGACGACCTTAAGGATATTCCGGCGGAAGGCGTGAAAATGGCGCGCGGTCCCGGATCGAACTCTCCGGACAGGCCATCGGATCACGAACTGATGTTGAAATCGGGACGCTGGAAGGAGGCGGTACAAGCCTACCTCGCGACGATCACCTATATGGATGGGCAGCTTGGACGCGTACTGGACGCGCTGGAAAAATCGGCTTACCGCGACAACACGATCATCGTCTTCTGGGGCGACCACGGCTGGTCGCTCGGCGAAAAGCATCACTGGCGCAAATTTGCGTTGTGGGAAGAGCCGACGCGCGCGCCGTTCATCTGGGTTGCGCCAGGCGTCACGAAAGCCGGGACCGTCTCGAAACGAACCGTTGATTTCATGAGCATCTATCCGACGCTCTCGGAACTTTGCGGCATGCCGATTCCAAAGCACATCGAAGGCGTGAGCATCAAGCCGTTACTCGTGAATCCCAATGCCAAATGGACGACGCCTGCGTTGACCACGCACGGCTATCAAAACCACGCGGTGCGGACGGAACAATGGCGTTACATTCGCTATGAAAAAGGCGGCGAAGAACTCTACGACGAAACGAACGACCCTTACGAATGGACGAACCTGGCTGGCGATCAGAAGCGCGACAAGCTGAAAGCCGAACTGGCAAAGGTCTTTCCGAAAGTGAACAAACCGCGCGGCCCGCAGGCCAATGGCAGTGAGGATGGCAGAGGAGAAGCCGTGACGGCGTTTGCCCAAGCTACAGCGCAAACAGGGCGCTGGACTGAACAACAGGCGAACGATTGGTATAAGAAACAATCCTGGCTGGTCGGCTGCAATTACAACCCCGCGAACGCTATCAACGAACTCGAAATGTGGCAGGCCGAGACCTTCGATCCCGCGACGATTGATAAAGAACTCGGCTGGGCGGAAGGTCTGGGGATGAACACGCTGCGCGTTTTCCTGCACGATTTGCTTTGGCAGCAAGACCCCGAAGGATTCAAAAAACGCCTGAATCAGTTTTTGCGCATTTGCGCGAAACACAAGATCAAGCCGATGTTCGTGCTCTTCGATTCGGTTTGGGATCCGAACCCGCAACTGGGCAAACAGCGCGCGCCGAGACCGGGCGTGCATAACTCCGGCTGGTTGCAAAGCCCCGGAGCAAAGGCCTTGCAGGACGCGGCGCAACATCCGCGCCTCGAAGCTTACGTCAAAGGCGTCGTCGGCGCCTTCGCCAAAGACCAGCGCATTCTCGCCTGGGACATCTGGAACGAGCCGGATAATTTGAACGGCAATAGTTACGGCGCGCTCGAACCGAAGAACAAAATCGAGTTGGTGGAAAAACTGTTGCCGCAAGTCTTCGCCTGGGCGCGCGCCGCGCGTCCGCAACAACCGCTGACCGCCGGGGTGTGGAAAGGCGACTGGTCGTCGGAAGAAAAGATGACCGCGCTCGACAAAACGATGGTCGCGCTGTCTGACATCGTCAGCTTCCACAGCTACGAAGACGGCGCGAAGCTGGAGATGCGGATCAAACATCTCGCGCGTTACAACCGCCCGCTGCTTTGTACCGAATACATGGCGCGCGGCAATAACAGCACCTTTGAAAGCAGTCTGCCGGTGTTGAAACAGTACAACGTCGCCGCCTACAACTGGGGTTTCGCCGCGGGCAAAACGCAGACGAATCTGCCCTGGGATTCCTGGCAGAGACCTTACGTGGATCGTGAACCGGCAGTCTGGTTTCACGAAATCTTCCATCCCGATGGCAAGCCTTATCGCGCCGAAGAGGTTGAGTTCATCCGGCGAATGACAGGCAAGACCAAAGCCGCCGCGCCAGGCGCCAAAAGATGAAAACAGAAAACATAATGAAAAAGCCTACAAAACAACCGATCACCCGCCGCCAATTGCTCGGTTTGCTCGCAGGCGGCGCGGGGCTTTTGGCGGCGCGGCCATCCGTGACGTTGCCGGCGCAGCAGGCGTCGGCGCAGGCGATTGCCATTGATCCCACGCCACGCTTTGAGCTGTCGCCGTATTTGTATATGCAGTTTATGGAGCCGCTCGGCGCGACCGACTCCTCGGTTGAAGCCGCGTGGGAACACCTGCGCGATGACTGGCGCGAAGACGTGGTTGAGGTCAGCCGCGAGCTGGCGCCGACGATGATGCGCTGGGGCGGTATCTTTCTCGATTTCTATCGGTGGCGCGAAGGCGTCGGGCCGCGCGAGCAGCGCCCGCCGATGCTCAACCTGCTGTGGGGCGGCATCGAATCGAACCAGGTCGGCACAGCGGAGTTTGTTGGCTTCTCTCGCCGCGTTGGCGCGGAGCCGCTGATCTGCGTCAACTTCGAATCGGATGGCCGCCAGCGGTATATGAAAGCGAAAGGCAGCGTGCGCACCGCCGATGCGCGTGAAGCCGCGGATTGGGTACGGTATTGCAACGACCCGGCCAACGCCGAACGGCGCGCGCACGGGCACGCCGCGCCGCACGCCGTGAAGTATTGGCAGATCGGTAACGAGACTTCCTACGACAAAAACGGTTTCGACCTGGAAACAGCAACGCGCAAAACTGTCGAGTTCGCGGCGGCGATGCGCAAAGCTGATACAACAATTCAGTTGATCGCCTGGGGCGACAGTGGCTGGGCTGCGCGGATGATCGAGGTCGTGGGCGAACATGCGCAGATGCTGGCCTTCCACCACATGTTCAATCCCGATGATGAAAAACGTCCGGTGCTGCGTGGCGAGCTGTACCGGCGCGACGCCGACGCCACGTGGCGGCAGTTGATGAAAGCGTGGGAGATCAACGACAAAAAAATCCGGACGATCCGCGAAAGCCTGGGCAAACACACGATGCCGCTGGCGATGACCGAATGCCATTTCACCGTGCCGGGGCGGGATCGAGGCGATGTCAATTCAACCTGGGCGACAGGGGTCGCCTACGCGCGCATTCTCAACAATCACCAGCGCCACGGCGATCTGCTGAAGATTGCGACCACCGCCGATTTCTGCGGCACGCGCTGGCAAAACAACGCCGTTATCATTCCCGTGCCGAAAAGTCAGGGCCGGGCATATTTGCAACCGGTCGCGCGCGTGATGCGGCTCTATCGCCATCACATCGGCAGCCACGCCGTCGCCGTGAAACAGACGCCGGACGGATTGGACATCGCGGCCAGTCGAAGCGGCGACACGGTCTATTTACACCTCGTCAACACCAATCGCACGCGCGCCGTGAAAGCGGATTTTCAAATTGAAGGTCGCAAGATTCAGAGCGGCCGCGTTTTTGAAATCGCGGACGATCCAATGGTCGAAGTTAGTTTGCTGAACAGCGCCGATGTGATGCGCGTTGCGGAGAGAGCTGTCGGCAACGCGGAGCCGTGGGAATTTCCAGCGGCTTCGGTGTCAGCGGTCGAATTCAAACTGGCGCAGAAGGATTGAGGCAATGAAGAAACATCTGACGCGAATCGCAATTATTGCCCTGCTGCTGGCGTCGCCAGCCACGTTGCAGGCGCAAACCGTTAAAAGAGCAGGAAAGCCCAACATCCTGTTCCTCTTTGCCGACGACATGCGCGCCGACACCATCGCCGCGCACGGCAACCCACACATCAAAACGTCGAACCTGGACGGCCTCGTGCGCAGAGGCTTCAGCTTCCGGGGCAATTACATTTTCGGGGGGAACAGCGGCGCGGTCTGCGTGCCCAGCCGCGCGATGCTGATGAGCGGCAAAACGTGGTTCAAGGTGGATGCACCGACGCTCAATGGGACGCAATTGATGCCGGAGCTCCTGGGAGAAAACGGCTACGTCACCTTCGCCACAGGCAAATGGCACAACGGCCAGGCTTCGTGGCTGCGCGCCTTTCAGCGTGGAAAAGCCGTGATGTTCGGCGGGATGTCTGACCACACTAAAGTCCCAGTACGTGATCTTGGCTCCGACGGCAAGCTGACCGAAGCCCGCACAGGCGAGAAGTTTTCCAGCGAGATGTTTGCTGACGCTGCGATTGAGTTTCTACAAAACCACGACGCGAAGAAGCCCTTCTTCGCTTACGTCGCCTTCACCGCGCCGCACGATCCACGGCAACCGCCGCAGGAATATCGTGAGATGTATTATCGAAACCTGCCTCCATTGCCCGCGAACTTTCTGCCGCAGCTTCCATTTGACAACGGAATGATGCGCGGAGGCCGCGACGAGAATCTGGGCGCCTGGCCGCGAACTGAGGCGATGATCCGCGATCAACTGGCCGAGTATTACGGCCTGATCACGCACATGGACGAGCAGATCGGGCGGATTCTCGCGGCGCTCGAAAAATCCGGGCAGGCGGACAACACGCTCATCATCTTCGCCGCCGACAACGGACTCGCCCTGGGCAGCCACGGCTTGCTGGGCAAGCAAAGCGTCTTCGAGCACAGCATGCGCACGCCAATGATCATCGTCGGCCCCGGCATCCCGCGCGGCAAATCCACGCGGGCGTTCACCTACCTGCTGGATGTCTTCCCAACCCTGTGCGACCTGCTTGGCATTCAGCCTCCCACGGATTTGGAAGGCGAGAGCCTGCGACCTCTGTGGGAAGGCAGAAAGGCCCGCGTGCGCGATTCGGTCTTTCTGCCGTACATCGAGATTCAGCGCGCGGTGCGGGACGAACGCTGGAAGTTGATCGCGTATCCGAAGATCGGCCACCTGCAGTTGTTCGATTTGCAAACCGATCCGCACGAGACGACCAACCTGATTGACCGTCCGCAATCGGCGAAACACGTCTCGCGCTTGATGAAGCTGATGAAGCAATGGCAAGCCCGGGTCGGCGATACGCTGGAACTGCCCGCGGAAAACAAACGGCCGCCCAGGATTGATCTGACAGGCGAGCAACGTAAGCCTGACCAATGGCAACCGGATTGGATCGTGAAAAAGTATTTCGGAGACTCTCAATCAACCGTCGCGCAATGGACGCGCTTCGAGGCTGAGTTCACGAGCGCGGTCGAAAGCTACCCGAACCCGCTCCAGGACGCGCAAGTCGAGGTCGAGTTCACTTCGCCCAGCGGAAAAAGACACGCGACCGAAGCCTTCTGGGATGGCTTCAGATCGTGGAAGGTGAGATTTTCGCCGGAGGAGATCGGGCGATGGACGTACCGCTCGCGCAGCTCGAAAGAGGGCGACAGCGGATTGCACAATCAGACCGGCTCGTTCGCGTGCGTCGCTTACAACGGAGAGAACCCGCTCTATCGCCATGGCGCGTTGCGCGTGTCACAAGACCGCCGCTACCTGACCTACGCCGACGGCGCGCCGTTCTTCTGGCTCGGCGACACGGCCTGGAACGGGCCGCTGAAGGCCGACGCCAGGAGCTGGGACACGTACTTGAAAGATCGCGCGGCGAAGGGCTTCAACGTCATCCAGTACGTCACGACGCAGTGGCGCACGGCGATGGGCAACGCTGACGGGCGCGGCGCGTGGTACGGGCGCGAGAAGATCGAGGTAGACCCGGTCTTTTTTCAGTGGATGGACGAGCGGCTCGACGCGATCAACGACCACGGGATGGCCGGCGCGCCCATCCTCATCTGGACGCACACTGAACGCACGGCGCAATTCAACCCTGGCTATCTGCTGCCCGACGATCAGATCATTCTGTTGGCGAAGTACATGGTCGCGCGGTGGGGGGCGCATTACGTCGTCTGGATGCTCGCCGGCGACGCCGATTACCGCGGCGCGAAGGCCGAACGATGGAAGAAGATTGGCCGCGCCGTATTCGGCGAAAGTCATCATCGTCTGGCCACGATGCATCCCGGCGGGCGGATGTGGGCGCAGGACGAATTTGCGAACGAACCCTGGTTCAGCTTCGTCGGTTACCAGAGCGGCCATTCAACCGGCGAGGAGTCGCACCGCTGGAACGTCGAAGCTCCCGCGCAGAACTGGCGGAAACAACCCGCGTTTCCGTTGATCAATCTCGAACCGAACTACGAAGCTCACATTGGCCGCCCCGCCGGCAAAGTCTTCACCGATTACGAAGTGCGCCGAGCGGCTTATTGGAGCCTGCTCGCCGCGCCGCTGGCCGGTGTGAGCTACGGCGGCCACGGCGTCTGGAGTTGGGAACTGAAGCCAAACGCGCCGATGACGCACCCTTACACCGGCGTTGCGCAGCCCTGGCAGGTGGCGATGAACCTGCCGGGCGCGGTGAGCATGAAACACCTCAAGACGTTCTTTTCTTCGCTCGATTGGTATAAGCTGCGCCCCGCTCAGGAACTGTTCGTCGCGCAGCCCGGAGGCGATGCTCCCGCGAAGTTCGTCATCGCAGCGAAGAGCGATGAAACGGCGGTGATCTACATTCCCACGGGCGGCGAAGTCGAAATCAAGACCGATCAACTCAAAGCGCCGATGACCGCCGAATGGTTCAACCCGGCTACCGGCGCGCGTTCGGCCATCGGCAGAGTCGAGAACAAAGGGACGCGCAAATTCAAAGCTGCTGGCGACGGTGATTGGGTGTTGATTTTGAGAGTGAAGTGACTGAAATCACAAGTCGTGGATAAGCTAATTTTCCAGCCTCGGCTCGGCCAGCGCGCGCACACGCACGTTGTTCTTCTGCGCGTACTCCTGAATCACCGAAGCAAGCTGCTTCATCCACTGATTGAGTTCGACGCTCTCTTCCGGCGCGATCATGTAGCTCAGATCCGGACGGCGATCCGCACTACGTGATAGTCGTGAGCCACCTGTCGGCACTGATTCTCCGGCAATCCCGGCGATTGCTCCAGCGCCGTATTCAAGCGTATCCATCGAGCGGTTGACGATCGTGCTGGCATTGCGTTCGGCCTGACTGAGGCGCGGATTGTATTCTTCGCGTCGCACCGTGATACCGAGCTATTGGCTCGTTGTGTCCTGCCTGATGCACAAGCCCTCACCTCAGTGAAAGTGCCCGAACGTAAAGCCTCCGTTGATCAGATGCAAAAGCGGTTACAAACGCTCAATCGCCTGTTCAACGACGCCATCAGAGGCTTGCTGGAAAATGGCTACGAAGATTTTGGACGAAAGGCATTACAACTCGTGCTGAAAAAAAGCCACGCACTTTGGCGACGGTCAACTCCGCCGCCAGCGGAATCCAAACCCAGCCGACAGCGACCGCCAGATGCAACTTCCAGCCATACCACCAACCGTGGTAGCCGCTCTTGGACCAGCCGGCTTCGGTGTCGATAGAAGAATGCGGAATCCGGCCATTTTCACGGTCTTTCTTGTGCCAAACGCCACCCGCGGTGCGCAACGCCGTGCTGTCCATCGCCGCGGCGCGCCCGTGCCATTTCCAGGGCTTGAGCAGTTCGACCAGGTGGCGTCCGAAATGTCCGATCAAGCCGGGCAAGTTCTGCGGCAAGCGTTCGAGCCGCCGCTCCCAGGTTCGGCGCGAGGGGAAGGAACCATCCTCGTGTAAGAGCGCGCGCAACTCTTTGACGGTCGGATCGTCCTGGGCGAGAAAAGCCAGCAAGGCCGTGGCCGTGTAAAGATGGCGAATGATCATGATGATCAAAGCTTTGAGGATCAGCTTGTCCGTATATTTGGGCGGCTTACCGCGCGGGCGTTTCGCGGGCGGCGGTGGCACCGGAACCTTGTCAATGAGCTTGACCAGCCTGACAAGCAGGCCGGCTTCGGATAACATTTCAGTACCTCCTGTGGAGATTGGTTTGGTACTGAAATTCTACCGGAGGTGGCCGCGCGAGAGGAATCCTCCTCCGCGCGGCTTTTTGCCATCACCAGTGGTCGGATGGAGGCAGTTACTTGATGTTACTTGAGGCAGTAACATCAAGTAACTGCCCGTGTAAGCCGCTGAAAATAGAGCTTTTAATTATGACCAGACCTCATTTAACTCAATGGTCAGTCGAGAAGCAACAACGGCTTGAGCGCCAGTTGTCGGGTTACTGGGCCGCCGACGTTTGGAAGATTGGCGCCTGCCCACTGGTGAAGCCTGAAGGGCTGGGAAAGGCTTATCCGAATGCCGCCGTGAGATTCGAGGGCATCTCACATTCGGTGAAGATCGAGTTGAAATACGCCTGCTGGAAGAAATTTACCGACAGGGACTGGAAGGCGGATTCCGAAGGCCACTGGTTCTATCTCAAGCCGCTCATTAACTGGCTTAGTCAGGTCGCCCCTCACATCAATTCGCTACTGGAGAAAGGGTTGGATGAATGGGAGGCGTCTTTACGTGAGTTCATCGTCGCCAGTGACAACGCGAGAGACCCCAGAAGATATGTGTCCACATTGCGCGTGATCTACGCAGTACTGTCGCTACACTGCTTGGCTGTATCAACAAGAGCCGATCAGGAAGCGGATTGAGCAGTTGCGCGCACGGCGCCCCGCTCCCGCAATTACCCGCAAAGGGCCGGCGAAGGCGTCGGACGCCTCAAAGGATTCCATCATCGCCGCGCTGAGACAAAGGGTGAAGGAGATGGTGGCTGAGAACATTGAGTTGAGAAAGCAACTCGAAGTCGTCTACGGCGAGCTTGAAAAGGCCCGGCGTTACAGCCAGGAAGAACTTGCCTGTGTACATAAATCTGAGTAATTTGTACACAGGCTTTAAAACGAAAGAGAGAAGTATATGGCTCGCACCAACAGCAAAAGCAGGCACAAACACTACGTGCTGGACGAAGCTAAGATCCGGCGCGCGCAGAAACTGCTCGGCACGAAAACGGAGACGGAAACTATTGAGCGCGCCCTTGAGGAAGTAATTACCGAACGGGAACGCGTTCGAGCCGCCTGGCAGGCTCATGAACGGTTCCTCAGAAGCGGCATTCAGATCAGAGATGTATACGGAGTGCTGGAAGCGCTACCCGGCATATGAAACCTGTTTTGTTTGACACTTCGGTCTATATTACTTCGCTGCGTCGTGGTGATGACCAGATGATGCAGACTCGTAACCTGGAGCACGGCTCCCCACTGTGGTTGAGCGCAGTCGTGCTGGAAGAACTATATGCAGGCGCTGACGCCGCCGGCCGGAAGAAACTGGCGCGCATCGTAGATCGCGCGCGTCCGCTCATCCGCGAGCTTCATCAATTGTTTGAGAACCTTTCGTCGTTCGATCAGCGGTTCGAGCGTGAGCGGGATCAGGCCACGCCGCTTCTCGCAGATGTTGTCTCCGGCTTCGGGCACGGCGATGTTTTCGCAGCAAGAACACAGCACGGTTTCGGGCGAGATGTTGCGCGTGACCATCAACGATGGGTACATCGAGGCTTATGGACGCTCTCTGGAAGATTTTCTCCGTTTTTGTGAGCGTTCATCAGTCATTCCGGAATCCGCGGCCAGAGAACACGTCTCTGAGTATGTTCGTGATCTGACTTCTCGGCCAAATCCGCGGGGGCAGAAGATTCGCTCTATTGATTCCGGCGCCGGGTTGCGCAACAGCACTCTTCAACTACGGCTGACAACCGTTCGCCTCTTCTACGATTATTTGATGGAAGAAGGCAGCTCAGGTTGAACCGCCGCGGAACCGGCTGATGTTTGCAATGGCTTATGACGCCGCACTGCGTCGCGAGGAACTGTGTGCACTTCAACTCGGCGACATCGATCCCGCCCAGCGTCTGTTACGCATCCGTGCGGAAAATACCAAGAACCGGAACGAACGTGTCGTTCCATATTCTGCCGTTCGCCAAGGGTCATTGAAGACTCCGTCTGGGCCAAGTTGCTCTGGGCGGGGCTGAACCTGACGGCTGACGATGTGCCGTTTTATGTGTCTCAATCCACGGGCGCCACCAAGTCACCCGATCCCGAACTATCCGATAAGCGCATTTACTACTACCCGTTTGAAATGGTTCGCGCGATAACGCTGGTCTGGCTGTTTTGCGCCTTGCGCTCGGATGAGATCATTCGCTTGAGGGTCGGATGCATCCGCATGCAACGCGAGGATCTGGAGATTGGCGACCCGGGCGAGAAGGCGCCGGAGAGTAAAATCTGTTGGCTCGATGTGCCGACGAACAAGTCAGGCACGGCTTTTACCAAACCGGTGGACAGGCTTGTCGGCGAAGCGATCGCCGACTGGCAAAAGCTGCGTCCTGAGCAGCCTGCGATGCTCGATTCTAAACCGGAGAGATGGTTCATTACCTCTTCTGCTCTCGTGGGAAGCGAGTGGGGATGGGATACCTCAACGATTGCCACACAACTTCACAGCGCGAGGGAAGGGATGTCGCTTTTTGAGCTGATGCAGTGGTTGGGGCACAGATACGCCGAGTCAACTATGAACTACTTGAAAACCTCGCCGACAAAACTCGCGAAGGCTTTCAGTGACGCCGGCTATTTCAGGCGCAATCTCAGAAGTATAGAGGTGCTGGTTGATCAAGAGGCCATCAGAAGCGGCGCGGCGGTTATGCAGGAGATCCCCTTGCGCGAGGAAGAACGCGCGGCCGTTGAGGACGGGCTCGCGGCGCTGGAAAAGCTGACGGCGAAATTGACGAATGTGCCTATACCCGCAGGCCCGACTCCGCGCGATCTCGGCGCCACAGTCCGCCGAGAGCTGCCAATTCTTCGCGGCGCTTGAAGTCAGGAGATAATGCCCGCTTTAATGTCAGAGACTTTCAGAAACAGATGGTATGGATCTGCCGGTGAAGGCTTAAATCCGAACTTCTCGTAGAAAGCTTTGGCGGCATCATCCTTGGCGTGAACCAACATCGCCCGCAGTCCGGCGATCTCCGCCGCTTGCAGTGTTCTGAGCAAGGCGTCTTTCAGCAGTCCTGCGCCTAATCCTTGTCCTCTCTCAGTCAAATCGACCGCAAGCCTGGCGAGCAGGATGACCGGAATTGGGTATCTTGCCAGCCCTGCTTGCACGCTCGGCGGGGTTTCGTCACAGGCGACCGAACCATAAGCGAGCGAGTAATAACCAACGACGCGGTTGCCTCTGGTTGCCACGTATGTGCGAGCCGCGTCCTTTTTCTGATTCTGCAACGCGTACTGTTTCAGATATTCGTTCAGCGCAGGTACGCCGCAATCAAACGCGCCCCGATCGTGACCTTTAGTGAGTAGAACAGGCGGATTTAGCGGCTCATTTGCTGGCATCAAAGATTCCCGGTTCGGTGAGCAGCCGGCGCAACGCAGGGATAGACCTCGGCGGCGCATCCAGCGCGGCGCAGAATGACTTCCACTGTTTTTTGGGCAGTACGAAATGCGCTTGATCCGCAATCACCTGCTGCGCCGCCAGAAAAGCCTGTTCCAGCACGAATTCACTCATCGTGGTTTCCTTGATCTGAGCTGCCTGGGCAATCACCTTCTTCTGGAGCGCCGAGGCGCGGATACTGAAGCGCGCCCCTTTCTGCGGCGCCGGTGATTTTCTCTTTGTCATAACTCTGGCCATAGCTATCTACTCCTTTCAATAAAATCAAAGCATACCACAACGGATGTACAACGTGTGCACAAATATTCTAAGAAAAACATGACGGAAGATACGCTTCTCCTTGGAACCCGCCCAAATTCCAGATAGCGACCATCGATTCGCAGCTTTAATCTCGCGCGAGCCGATGAGCCTGTTTGATCTGCAAAAATGGCTTGGCCATCTCAACCAGAAGTCGAGCGACCTCGTCAGGACAGCAAGGCTTCAGGGTGATGCTTGGCGATGGTCAGCAATTTCAGCGCCGCATCGCTCGGCATGCGCGCGCCCTGCTCCCAGGCCTGCAAGGTTTTGACGCTGACGTTGAGCAAGCGCGCGAAAACCGCCTGTGAGCAGTTGAACCGCTCGCGGAGCTTGACGATCTCTTGCCGCGACATCGGCTCCGGCGGCGCCGGGAGCACGGTCGTTCGCGCATTGACCTGTTCGCCGCGCGAGTACTGCAGAGCCTGGTCGAGCGACTGCATCAACTCGCCGAAAAGCTCGTCGCTCATATACTGCCGCTTTTTCGGTTTCTTCTTGCCGGTTTTCATGACCTCTTCTCCTCTTTGTCTTGGTTGGCCTTTTTGATCTCCTCTACCACTTTCGCGACCTGTTTGACCTGATCGGGGGAGAGGTTGGCCTGTTCATTTTTGCTGAAGAAGAGCAGCAGGAAGATCCTGCCGCAGTGCTCCAGATAGAGATAAATGCAGCGAAAACTGCCGCTCTTCCCGCGCGAATCCTGCGGGTCGGCGACACGTCCTTTGCGCGCCCCGCCCGTACCCTTAATCACTGGCCACCTCTCCGGGTCAGCCAACAAGTCGGCCTGAATGGCATAGAGCGTCTCGAATGAAGCCAACGCATCGAATTGCCGCATGAATACTGGCAGTTCGATGAATGTGTATAGTTTTTGCTCTTCCGCAGCCACAGAGTCATTGTCCCACTCAGTGGGACAGCCGTCAAGATTGACCGTCTGGGTTTCGCTGCAAAAAGGATAAGGGCAGTGGGGCTGGGCATCGTCGGCCAGTCTTCGAGAGGGTTAGCGTTCATCAGGCTCCGAAGAAAATCGCGTGTCAGATCGGAGGTCCTACGCCTGGCGGGCTGAATATATCGCCGGCCTGGTGGGTCGCGCAGGCGAACACGCTCGCCTACCTGCGAGGATGGTCTCCCTTCATCGGGTTGCAGATTGAATACAGCCTGATCGAGCGAACCGTCGAGCGGGAGTTGATCCCGATGGCCAAAGCGCTGAACATCGGTGTGGCCGCGTGGTCGCCACTGTCCAGCGGCGTGCTGACCGGCAAGTACCACGGCCACGGCTCTTCCGACCAGAAGGGCGAGCCGGGCCGGATGAGCGGCGAGATGATGAAGGGGTTAATGCCGGAGCAACAACGGACCGACCGCGTCGTCGCGGCCGTCAAGACCGTGTCTGACGAGACCGGTCGCAGCCTGGCGCAGGTCGCGCTGGCGTGGCTTCACTACCGGCCAGTCCCGGTCATCCCCATCATCGGCGCGCGAAAGCTTTCTCAATTGCAGGACAATCTGGCGAGCTTCGACTTGACACTCTCAGCGGACCAACTAAAGATGCTTGATGAAGCCAGCCGGATTGAACTCGGGTTCCCACTTGACTTTTATGCAAAGGAGCTGCCCCGTACATTTATCTACGGCGGTATGCGAGACCGGATCCTGGCATAGCTAATAACCGCAAAGAAGAAAGGACCAACACATCATGACTGTCTATTTGCTCGCGTTACTGATAGGTGTTGTCGCCGGGTTGCGCGCCATGACTGCGCCCGCGCTGGTGAGTTGGGCGGCGCATCTCGGCTTGCTCGATCTGAGCGAGACCTGGCTCGCCGTTTTTGGCAGCGCCTGGGCGCGCTGGATTCTGACGCTGCTCGCGCTTGTCGAGCTGGTCACGGATCAACTTCCGTCCACGCCCAGTCGCACTGTGCCTGTCCAGTTCGGCGCTCGGATCGTGACGGGCGCTCTCTCCGGCGCGGCGATCGGAGCTTCGGGCGGAGCGATGATTGGCGGGCTGATTGCGGGAATTATCGGCGCAATCATCGGCACGCTCGGCGGACGCGCTTTCCGCGCGAAGCTTGCGACGGCCTTTGGCAGCGACCGTCCCGCCGCCTTGATCGAAGACGCCGTCGCCATCGGCGGCGCGCTGCTGATAGGAGTGGCGCTGCGATGAAAAACTTTGACGCAATCATCATCGGCGCCGGCCAGGCCGGACCATCGCTGGCGGGCAAGCTGACTGGCGCGGGGCTAACAGTTGCTTTCATTGAGCGCAAGCTTTTCGGCGGAACCTGCGTCAACACCGGCTGCATGCCGACGAAGACGCTGGTCGCCAGCGCGTATGCCGCACACCTCGCGCGCCGCGCCGCCGACTACGGGATCGTTTTGGACGGCGCGATCCGGGTTGATATGAAAAAAGTGAAGTCTCGCGCCGACACCGTCTCCACCAATGCGCGCACAGGCGTCGAGAAGTACCTGCGCGAGATGAAAGGCTGCACGGTAATCGAAGGGCACGCCCGCTTCGAGGGACCGGACAAAGTTCGCGTCGGCGAAGAATTGCTGACCGCGCCGCGCATCTTCATCAACGTCGGCGGGCGCGCCATCGTGCCTGACCTGCCCGGCGTCAACGAAATTCCTTACCTGACCAACACCTCCATGCTCGCGCTGGATCATCTGCCAGAGCATCTGGTGGTCGTCGGCGGCAGCTACGTCGGCCTGGAGTTCGCGCAGATGTACCGGCGTTTCGGCGCGCAGGTGACAGTTGTTGAAAAAGGCCCGCGTCTGGTCGCGCGCGAAGACGAAGATATTTCGGAAGCGATCCGGGAAATCCTCGTGCGCGAGGGCATCACCGTGCGTACCAACGCCGAATGCCTCAGCTTCGCGCCACACGAACGAGGCGTGGCGGTCGGCGTCAGTTGCGCTGAAGGCGAGCCAGTATCCGCCGGCTCGCACGTGCTGCTCGCTGTTGGCCGCCGTCCAAACACCGGCGATCTCGGCCTGGAAAAGGCTGGCGTCGCCACCGATGCGCGCGGCTACATCACGGTTGACGACAGCCTTGCCACCAACGTGCCCGGCATCTGGGCGCTGGGCGATTGCAACGGACGCGGCGCGTTCACGCACACCGCTTACAACGACTTTGAAATCATTGCCGCCAATCTGCTCGCCGGCGCCCAGCGACGCCTGAGCGACCGCATCCCCGGTTACGCGCTTTACATTGATCCACCTCTCGGTCGCGTCGGAATGACCGAACGTGAAGCGCGAGCGAGCGGACGGCCGCTGCTGATCGGCAGTCGCCCAATGAGCCGTGTCGGACGCGCCGTCGAGAAAGACGAAACGCAGGGCTTCATGAAAATCATCGTGGATGCGGAGACGCGCAAGATTCTCGGCGCCGCGATCCTCGGTGTGAGCGGCGACGAAGCGATCCACGGAGTGCTGGACATTATGAATGCGAATGTTCCATACGACGTGCTGGAACGCGCCGTCCCCATCCATCCGACGGTCTCGGAACTCATCCCGACGATGCTGAACGGACTTCGCCCGATTGAGGAAAAGGAGAGGTAACTTGAGAAAAGCCTGTCGCAGAGAGAAGATGAAGGCGACAGAAAACAAATCTCTCTAAACCAACTATGACGGATTCAAACCAACGCCTCTTTCTCGAAGACCTTGTTCCTGGTCAGCGATTCACCAGCGGCTCGCATACGCTTGACGAAGCGCAGATCAAAGCCTTTGCGCAGCAATTCGACCCGCAGCCGTTTCACCTCGATGAGGAGGCGGCGAAAGGCAGCCTCTTTGCTGGCCTGGCGGCGAGCGGCTGGCACACGGCGGCGATCACGATGCGGTTGCAGGTCGAGAGCGGATTGCCGCTTAGCGGAGGAATTATCGGCGCGGGCGGTGAGCTGAGCTGGCCGCGCCCCACGCGGCCTGGAGACATCTTGCAGGTCGAGAGTGAAATCTTGGAGGTCAAGCCATCCCGCTCGCGCCCTGATCGCGGAATGGTTACGGTGCGCAGCGAAACGCTCAATCAACGCGGCGAAGTCGTGCAGACCTTGACCGTCAAACTCGTCGTGCCGCGCCGCTCCGCCGCAAACGAAGAGCCGGCGAGCGAATGAGCTTGGCTGGCGGTTGGAAGCCGGCAATTCTCAGTTTGTCCAGAAGCTGACAGAAAAAGTGGGACAAAAACAAATCTCTCTTTTTTCTGCCCCACTTTTTCTGTCAGGTGTTTGGCTGAGCGTACAACCCTCTGCTCGCTTACACCAACCACGCCTTCATACTGAGAATTGCTGGTTGGAAGTTGAAGCTCAATCAGGTTATGGCAAAACAGTCTTACTGACCGTTGATGACGACGCGGAGGTCTTGCGCGCCGTCGAACGTGATTTGCGGCGCGAATACGGCAATCGCTTCCGCGTGCTGCGCGCCGATTCGGGAGAGAAGGCGTTGGACGCGCTGCGGCAATTGAAGCTGCGCAACGATCCGGTGGCGTTGCTGCTGGTGGATCAGCGCATGCCCAAGATGTCCGGCGTCGAATTTATCGAACAGGCCAACGCGATTTACCCCGAAGCCAAACGCGCGTTGCTCACCGCTTACGCCGATACCGAAGCCGCCATCGGCGCAATCAACAAAGCCCGCGTGGATTATTACCTGATGAAACCGTGGGACCCGCCTGAGGAGAACTTCTATCCGGTGTTGAATGATCTGCTGGATGATTGGATGGCGTCGTTTCATCCGCCATTTGAGGGGATTCGCGTGTTGGGGCATCGCTGGTCGCCACAAGCACTGGAGATCAAAAGTTTCCTGGCGGGCAATCACGTGCCGTATCAGTGGCTGGATGTGGAAGCCGACGCCGAGGCGGAACGACTGCTGGAAGGCGCGCCGAGCAAAAAGTTGCCGCTGGTGGTGTTTCCCGATGGCGAACAACTCGAAGCGCCTGGCGCATTACAGATCGCCGAGAAAGTGGGGTTGCGAAGACTGTTTGCGCATTGGAGGCCACTGGGTGCATCTGCGATTGTGCCTGACCTGCGGCCACGTTGGCTGCTGCGATTCTTCGCCGAACAAACATGCGACGAAGCATTACCGCGCGACAAAGCACCCGCTGGTTCGTTCCTTCGAGCCGGACGAAGATTGGATGTGGTGTTACGCCGACGAAGTGTTCTTTGAGTCGTAACCTTGCGGTAAATGACCGGCATACTCAAACAACCTTGCGACGAAGGCGTCATCCTGGCCTCGCCTTGCTCCGCCACGCCGTGCCGCGAAGCAGCCAAGCCCTGGATTCTGGCGGCGACGATTCTGGCTTCGAGCATGGCGTTCATTGACGGCACGGTGGTGAACGTCGCGTTGGGCGCGTTGCAGCGGGAGTTCGACGCGACGCTGGCCGGTGTGCAGTGGGTGGTGGAAGCTTACGCGCTCTTTCTGGCGTCGTTGGTTCTGGTAGGCGGATCGTTGGGCGATCTTTACGGACGGCGGCGCGTCTTCGCGCTCGGCATCGCAATCTTCGCCGTAGCCTCGGTTGCGTGCGGGCTGGCGCGCGACATCAACGAGCTGATCCTGGCGCGCGCAGCGCAGGGTATCGGCGCAGCGTTGCTGGTTCCGGGGAGTCTCGCCCTCATCAGCGCTTCATTCCCTGAGAACGAACGCGGGCGCGCCATCGGCACTTGGTCGGGAATGTCTGCAATCACCGCAGCCGCCGGGCCAGTCATCGGCGGCTGGTTGATCGAGCACGCTTCGTGGCGCTGGGCTTTTTTCATCAACCTGCCGCTGGCCGCCGTAACGCTGGCGATCACGTTCTGGCATACGCCTGAAAGCCGCGCGGAAACACGAACCGGACGGTTGGATTGGCCGGGGGCATTGTTGGGAACAGCCGGATTGGGCCTCGTCGTTTTCGCCTTGCTGGAATCATCCGGTCACGGTTGGCGTAGCGGACGAGTGGCCGGAGCGATGGCCGCAGGGCTGGCGGCTCTTGCCTCGTTCGTCGTTGTCGAATCGCGCAGCGCCGCTCCGATCCTGCCGCTTGAGTTATTCCGCGTGCGCAATTTTACCGGCGCGAACCTGCTGACGCTCTTTTTGTATGCGGCGCTGGGTGGCGCAATGTTTTTCCTGCCACTGAACCTGATTCAGGCGCAAGGCTATTCGGCGACAGCGGCGGGCGCGGCGCTGCTCCCATTCATCCTGCTCTTTTCTTTTCTGTCACGCTGGGCCGGAGGATTGGTAGAGCGGTGGGGACCGAAAAAGCCGCTGGTCATCGACCCGTTGATCGCGGCGCTCGCCTTCGTGGCGCTGGCGCTGCCTGGCCAGGGCGCCAGCCACGGAGGAAGCTACTGGACGACTTTTTTCCCCGGCGTAGTTTTGCTCGGCCTGGGAATGGCGACGAGCGTTGCGCCTCTGACGACGGTCGTGATGACTTCTTTGAGCGCCGACCGCGCCGGCGTCGCTTCCGGCGTCAACAACGCGGTGGCGCGCGTCGCGGCGTTACTGGCGATTGCCATCTTCGGCTTGGTCATGCTCCACGCCTTCAACGCCACGCTCGACCGGCGGCTCGATAGTTTGAGCCCTCCGCCTGATGCGCGACATCAACTGGATGATGAACGCGCGAAATTGGCGGCGATGGAACCGCCTCCCACATTGGAGCCGGAAGCTGCAGCCAATGTCGAGCGCGCGATTGCCGACTCGTTCATCGTTGGATTTCGGCGCCTGTTGACGGTTGCTGCGGCGCTGGCGGTTCTGGGCGCGGTCATCGTCTGGCTGGTCGTTGAGAGATGATTGTAAGCTGATAGCAATCTTTGTTATAGTTTGCCATCAGTTAATTCGCCAAAAATGATGTGGGAGGAATGATTTTATGAATGTCTCACTGACGCCGGAACTCGAAAGCCTGGTGAATGAAAAAGTCGCAGGTGGTCTCTATAACTCCGCCAGCGAAGTCGTTCGCGAAGCCCTACGACTTCTGTTCGAGCAGGAAGAGGTGCGCCGCCTGCGGATCGAGGAACTTCGTCGCGAGATCAAGGTGGGCGCGGATCAGATCAAGCAGGGAAAGTACAAGGATTATGGTTCGGCTGATGAACTAATTGACGACATCCGGGCGCGCGGGCAGGCTCGGTTGAAGGCCAGGCGCAAGAGCAAGAAACGATGAAAACAATTCGCGTCGCCGAAGGCGCCCAAGCGGATCTGCTCGAAATCTGGGAATACCTCGCCGGGGAGAATCCCGAAAGCGCCGAACGCCTGCTCCATACCTTCCGGGAAAAAGCGGCGATCTTCTGCTTCATCTTCGTAGCCATCATCAATAAGGCTGCTGATTGCGAGTTCCTTGAATGAACTGGCGCGGAATTGGGTAAAATCGGGTATATTTGCGGGTATGGCGAACAAAACAGCGCCGCCCAATTTACAGAGAAGCCCGCAGATGAGCTTGCCCGTCTCGCACGAAACGCTGCGGCTGATCGCGGAAATAGACGAATTCAAAGGCCGTTGGGAAGCCTTGCAGACGCTCTCACCCGAACGGCTGCGCGCCTTGCGTCACGTGGCGACCATCGAGAGCATCGGCTCGTCCACCCGCATCGAAGGCGTCAAGCTCACCGACCGGCAGATCGAAACGTTGCTCGCCAAGCTGCCCAAACTGCGAAGACACACCTTCAAATCGCGCGACGAACAGGAAGTCGCGGGCTACGCCGAAGCGATGGATTTGCTTTTCCAGTCGTGGGAAGAATTGGCGCTGACCGAAAACCACCTGAAACAACTGCACGCCGTCCTGCTCAAATTCAGTGTGAAAGACGAATACCATCGCGGCCAGTACAAACGCACGCCGAACCACGTCGTCGCCTACGACCAGCAAGGCAAAGAGATCGGCGTCATCTTTGAAACGACTCCGCCGTTTCAAACGCCGCTGGAAATGCAGCAACTGGTCGAATGGACGAATCAGGCTTTCGCCGAAAAATTGCTGCACCCGCTGCTCATCCTCGCCGTCTTCGTCGTGCGCTTTCTGGCCATCCACCTAAGTTTAGTTGGCAAACCTGCGGAGAACGCATTTACGGCAAGGCTATTTTGATGACTGACTTCACACGTGTTCTGCTCACAGATAAGATCGCATGGGAGCTGTTTGGCTTGGCGGCCCGGGAGCGAATGCTATACAGCTCGGACGCAAAAGAGATCATACCAACGCCAAAGCGCGGGGCGGTCAGCCAACGAGCGTTGTCATTTCTTGTCCTATTCGACAACGTTATTATCCACGATTTCGGCAATGGGGCCCTTCGGATACCCGATCTCGAAGGCGAGGGAGTCTTACAGGTAATTACTCGTGGAGAGCCTGCCCGTGTGGTCGAGCCACTACGCACGCGTTGGAGGCAAGGCCCGTTGCGCAATCGTCGAAGACCACCGGCGTCATTACTGCGATCCCTTCGCCTGTTCAAGGAAGAACGCACACTTGTCATCGACCGTCTGTTGTCCGTTCCTTCGGATTGGGAACGATCGATTGCCAAAGCTCTGGGTATTTCAAGACGAGATTTCCTGATCGCGTTCTTCGATTACGCTCTGGCTTGCGTGGAAGGTGACCAAGTCGTCTTGCACGATTCCATCCTCAACCGGCTTCCGGACGATGTCCTCGCGCATTGGACGAGTCGTCTATTCGATTTTCGAACCGAAGACGAGTTGATGGATGAAATCACCGCAAAAGTCGTCTTCGCCATCGCGTTCGCCGACGAGATTCGCATAATCCAGGAGATCTCTGAGGAGCTTGGTGTCGGTGTTGCGACGGAACACTACCGTTCAAAATACATGTCTCGACCGCCGACTCTTGACCCGCGCTCGGCGGCGGACAATTTCAGCGTGCTTAGAGCCGCAATCGCGGAAGACCGTGGCGGGCTTCCTCACATCCGCGACATCCGCCACGCTCTGGCACTCAGGCGAGATCCCAACCTTCGATCACTACGCGCTATGTTGGTAGAGTTCCACAAAGCGGTGCAGGTTGGCGATGCAGACTCAGTGCTGACTGCGCGCCGTGAGGTAGCACGGGCGAAACGTGCTATGGCTCGAGGCGAAAAGTGGCAGCGTGGGCTTGACTGGGTGGCCTACCTTGCCCTTCCGCTCGGGATCGCTGAGGCGCTGACAGGAATCCCGCCAATCGCGGGAACGTCTCTATCAGCGCTCGGAGCTACCGGTGCGGCGGCGGTGTCGCGTGCGAAGCGTCGGCATGGATGGGTCCTCTTCAATCTTTAAGTTCCTCATAGGTCTTGAGGGATTTAGCGCGCAGTATAGAGTCGTTTGCTAAACAAATGGAAGAAGTCCTACCCATCCTGTGCGTGATTGGTAAAGAGTGATGAGTACAATGAGCAGTTCCTTCCTGGTCCGCTTCAGTCCGCTGCCGCCAATGACTGCCGCACGTCCTCACTGTAAGGCGTCTTCGTAACGCCGCCGAGAAGCTGTTGCAGCGCAGAATCATCCACAATCAGCGGATCGGTCATCAGGTAGCTCATCTCCACGAATTCCTTCAAAAACGGATCGAAGAGTCCCATCAGCCGCAGCATCGTTTTGCCTGCCGCCAGGTAGCGGGGAGCGCCGCCAAAAGCCATTCGCATCAATTCAAACTGCGTCGTGGCGCCCGCTCCGCCCAGATTCCACGCCCGCCCGAAGGCCGCTGGCGTATCCAGCAGCTTGGCTACGACCGGGCCAACATCGGAGACAAAAACGAATTCGTGCGGGCGGTCAACCGGGCCGAGCATCTTGGCTTTGCGGTTTTGTTTTACAGCGACGAACAGGTCGGTGAGCATACTTCGTTCGACGCCGGGGTCGTAAAAATCCGGCAGGCGCAAGATCGTGGCTTTGATCTTGCCGCAGCACTAGATTCCAATACCGTCATCCCGCCACCCTCTCTTCTTTCGTCGTAGAAAAGATTAGTCTGCAACTTTCAGCCAGCCGCGCGTTCTCAAGGTCGTTGCGACCCGTTTCCTTGGAACCTTTTTCCGCCGACCCCATCGAAAGGAGACCACATATGAAATCCGTAGTAGCAGTTGTTTTGCTTGCGCTTCTGGGGGGCGCTGCCATTTGGGATCAGAACCGCAGCGGCAAAGTCAGCATCAGAGAAAAACCGGCAATTACGCCACAAAAGACAGGCCCCGCCACGACTCCGGTCGCGCCGAACGAAGTCAGAGTGGCGGTAGAAAAAGGCGCAAAGTGGCTCGCCTCAGTCCAAGGCGCCGATGGCGGGTGGGGACAGGACGGAGGCGCAGCCTCGCATGTCCGGCAGACTGATCGCCTTGAATCGAATGGAAATGACGTAGCTAACACGGCGGTGGCGGCGCTCGCGTTGCTGCGAGCCGGCAATGAATACCGGCCCAATGTCGAACGCGCAGTAGACTTCATTCTGCAAAGAGTCGAGGCCAGTCCTACTGACGGCCTCTCGATCACCGAGGTCAAGGATACACAGATCCAGCGGAAGCTGGGGCCTTTCATTGATACCTTCCTGGCCTCGATGCTGCTTGCGCAGGTGGACGGAACCCTTGCCGGCGCCAACAAGGCGCGCGTGCGGCGCGGGTTGGAAAAATGCGTGGCCAAGATCGAGCGAAACCAACAGAGCGACGGGAGTTGGAATGTCGGAGGCGGCTGGGCGCCGGTGCTCGGAACCTCCCTCGCCTCGCGCAGTTTGCACGAGGCCGGTAAGAAAGGTGTAAAAGTGGATCGAGAGGTAATGGCGCGTGCGGACACTTACACGTTGAAGAATCAAAAGGCTCGAGATTCAGTCGGCAGCGGCAGGGGCGGCGGTGTTGGGGCCGGTAGTGGCCGTGGTTCTGACGCCGGTAGGGGAAGCGCCGACGAAGTACGTATTGTTGCGGGGGCCGTGGCGCTCTCGGCAGCCGCCGGAGTGCCGCTGTATCAAGATGCGCAGGCTCTTGAGCAACTCAGCCGTACGGAAGAGGACAGGAAGAAGAACGCCAATGAGATCGCCGCCATCAGCGGCAGGCTTTCCGATACGAAGTTCGTCGAAGGTTACGGTTCGATAGGCGGAGAGGAGTTCTTTTCCTATCTCAACATCAGCGACAGCTTGAGGCGGACAGGCGGAAAGGGATGGAGCGATTGGCATTCGAAGATTTCGCACAAGATTCTGAAGCTGCAAAACAACGACGGGACGTGGGCTGGTCACCACTGCATTACCGGACGGGTCGCCGTGACCAGCGCGGCCATCCTCAACCTTACATCTGATCGTGGTAATTGACCGGCGCACATTCCTGCTGAACGCGCTGGCCGTGGCCGCAACGACGGGCGGCGCGATTGCGACGGGATGCTCACGGAGCCGTGAGCGCGAGTCGCTCGGGAGGGCGGCGCAGTACTTGTGGGCGCAACAGTCCGAAGACGGCGGGTTTCACAGCGCGACGTACGGGCTGCTGCGCTCCGGACAATCGTTGACTCCGTTTGTCCTCCTCGCCTTGCTGGATGCGCCGGACAGCGCATCGTTACAACCGCGCGGGGCGGTCGAGCGTGCGCTCACCTTCATCAAGGCAAACACGAACGCCGATGGCGCGCTTGGCCTGATGGACGACGCAGCCGCAGACTATCCGAACTACGCTACGGCTCTTGCCGTGTCCGCGATGATCAAGGCCCGAAGTTCCGGGTATGAGAGAGTGATTGAGCAAATGATCGCGCAGTTGCGCGCGCAGCAGTTCAACGAGACCAGCGGTTGGAAGCCACAAGACGCTCCTTATGGCGGGTGGGGTATGGGAGGCTCGATTCATCGTCCTCCGGAAGCGGGGCACGTAGATCTGTCTATGACGCGGTACGCGCTTGAGGCTTTGCAGCTTTCAGGCGTCCTGGCTTCCGACCCGGTGATACGGCGGGCCTTGGCGTATCTGGAACGCTCACAGAATCCCGATGGAGGATTCTGCTTCTCTCCGGTCAATCCTGAAATCAACAAGGCCGGCGAGAGCAGTGGCGGCGGTTTCGCGAGCTATGGCACGACAACGGCGGACGGCGTTTTGGCCTTACGGGCTGTTGGCGTTCCCGACGAGGATCCACGCATCGCGAAAGCGATAGAGTGGCTCAAGCGTCATCACCAACCTGACCAGGCGCCAGGACTCGACAAGGGAGCTTACCAACCCTGGGGATCAGGACTGCGCTTCTACTATGCGCACGCGATCTCCCGAGTCCTGCCTCGTTTGCCGGTCGAGCTTCCTCCACAGGCTGACGACGGCAGCTTACGGAACTCGAACAACCTCGCCAAAGAGGACGACCCATTGATCGCTACCGCTTTCGCCCTCTATGTGATGGCTCGCTAGTCCACAGACCTCTCGGACGCGAGGCTTATGACAACCGGCCCATCTTACCGCTCATGTAATCCGCCATCGCCTGGCGAATCTCCTGCGAAGTGTTCATCACGAATGGCCCCTGCCCGACAATCGGCTCATCAATCGGCTCGCCGCTCAGCAGCAGCGCCGTTGTGTCCTGCGCGCTTTCGATGTTGATGTTCTGTCCCGCGCGGTCGAACAGCCCAACCTCCGCCGCCTCGATTACCTCGGAACCGTTTACGCGAAGCGCGCCGCTGAGCGCGACAAGCGCCGTTGTGAAACCCTCGGGCAAAGCAAGCTCTGTCCGCTGCCCGCTGCCGAGGCGGAGATCCCAAACGTGAATTGGCGTGAAGGTTTTGGCTGGGCCTTTTGCTCCCGCAAACTCGCCCGCGATTACGCGCACGGTTCCGGCTCCGTCTGGCAAACTGACGGCGGGAATCTGGCTGTTGAGAATGCTCTGGTAACGCGGCGGCGACATTTTGTCTTTCGCAGGTAAGTTGACCCAAAGCTGGACCATTTCAAATTTGCCGCCGCGCCGGGCGAAATCGCGTCCGTGAAATTCTTCGTGGACTATGCCGGAGGCGGCGGTCATCCACTGCACGTCGCCCGGGCCGATTCGCCCGCCGCCGCCGGATGAATCCCGGTGTTCCACTTCGCCCGCGTAGACGATGGTCACGGTCTCGAAGCCGCGATGCGGATGCTCGCCGACGCCGAGCCGCTCGTTCGTCGGCGGGAATTCCATCGGGCCTGCATAATCGAGGAGTAGGAACGGACTGAGCGCCGCTCCCAGGTTCGGGTAAGCGAAGAGTGTTCGCACGGGAAACCCGTCGCCCACCCAGTGGCGATCGGCGCTGCGCTGGATGCCGCGCAGCTTCTTCACTGACTTTTCTTTGGTTGTTGGTTGCATTGCTTCCTCCCTCATTTGTTTCGGCTCGATATGATAGCCGGGCGCGACGGGTTATTTGAGACCAGGCTGACTACCAGGGCAGAACGCCTTCGTTGCGCGGCTACAGCGGTCTTCTTCCGGACAGAGAAAGGCTACCACGCCGCCGATGTCATCGGGAACGCCGCCGCGTCCCCAGGCGGTCGGCGAGGCCAGGAAATCTTTCACGCCCGGATTGTGTTCAAACGCGCCGCGCGTGAAATCGGTTTCGATCGCGCCAGGCGCGACGACGTTCGCGGTTGCTTGTTATACCAACACTCGTTACAATTATACCAGTGTTACATTTCCCGGATTGATTCATTACCGCCGGCCGGAGTCGCGCTGATGAAAGACCAAACGCCCAAACCGGAATGGCTGCTGCTGATTCATCAATTGCCGCCGCAACCGACCAATCTGCGCGTCCGCATCTGGCGCAAGTTGCAGAAGCTCGGCGCGCTGGCGGTCAAGAATTCGGTGTACGCGCTGCCCTTCAACGAAAAGACGCACGAGGATTTTCAGTGGCTCAAACAGGAGATCGAAGCGGCGGGCGGCGAAGCGACGGTCTTTCGCGCCGGCGCCATCGAGGGCGCAACCGACCGGGAGATCATCGCCGCTTTTCGCCAGGCGCGCGACGAGGAGTATGCGCAGGTGACGGCGGAACTGGACGGGCTGACAGGCGCATTGCGCGAACAGAAACGCGGCGGGCATCTGTCGGCCGGACGCCTCAGCCATTACGAGGCGGAACTGGACAAACTACACAAGGAACTGGAGCGCATCGTCAGCACGGATTTCTTCGGCGCGGCGGGCCGGGCGGCGGCGCTGATGGCTTACGAGCGCGGCCACAAAGCGTTACGCGCCACGCAAAACCGGAATGCGCCTTCTGTCCGGGCGAAGCAGGCAAAGAGCGCCGCCGTCAATCTGGCGCAGTATCAGGGGCGGCGCTGGATGACGCGGCGCAATTTGTTTATAGACCGGCTGGCCGCGATTTGGCTGATCAAACGCTTCATTGATCCGAAGGCGCGCTTTTTCTTCGTGGCGGAGGGCGAGACTGTCGAAGGCGCGCTGGGTTTTGATTTGTATGGCGGCGATTTCACGCATCGTGGCGAGGATTGCACCTTCGAGACGATGCTCAAGGAGTTTTCTTTGACGGAGGACGCTGGGCTGCGCGCGCTGGCCGAGATCGTTCACGACCTCGACCTCAAGGATCAGAAATTCAACCGATCGGAGGCTGCCGGACTCGGCGCGGTGATTCGCGGTTTGGCCGACACGCTCAAAGATGACCGCAAGCTGGCGCAACACTGCGGGCCGATTTTCGATGGCTTATACGAACTGCTCAGGCGGGAACATGAAACAAGAACTACAAACAACCGGGGCAACCGGGGCAACCGGGGCAACCGGGGCAAACAGCGCGGCGCAGGCCAGCCCGGCAAACGGGGCGCCCGCAAGTGACCGGATCACGGACGCGAGCCGGGTTTCGTTTGCCGAGGCATTTCGTTTCTGGGTCAAGCTCGGCTTCATCAGCTTCGGCGGCCCGGCGGGGCAGATTGCGATCATGCATCGGGAACTGGTTGAGCGGCGGCGCTGGGTGAGCGAGGAGCGATTTCTGCACGCGCTCAATTACTGCCTGCTGCTGCCGGGGCCGGAAGCGCAGCAACTCGCCGTTTACATCGGCTGGCTGCTGCATCGCGGGCGCGGCGGCGTGGTCGCCGGAGCGTTCTTTGTCATCCCTTCGATTTTTATTCTGCTCGCGCTGTCTTATGTCTACGCCGCTTATGGACAGGTCGCCGCCGTGGCGGGCGCGTTGGCCGGATTCAAACCGGTGGTTGTCGCCATTGTCGTTGAAGCGGTGTTGCGCATTGGCAAGCGGGCGTTGAAGCGTGGCGCGCATTACGTGATTGCGGCGGCGGCTTTCATCGGCATTTACTTCGCGCACGTTCCTTTCCCAGTCATCGTGTTGGCGGCGGGTTTGTTCGGGCTCGCGCTGACGCGCTGGCGCCCGCAACTGACGGCAGCCAGCGCACAAGCAAACAATCGCGAATCAGCCGCTGTGCTGGATGATGAAGCGCCGTTGCCTGGGCACGCGCGACCTTCGCGCGGGCGCGTCTTGAAGACGCTGGCGGTTGGAATTGCGCTGTGGGCCTTGCCGTTCGCGGCGATTATCGCGTGGCGCGGCTGGTCGAGCCTGCACGCGCAGGAATATCGCTTCTTCACTCAGGCTGCGCTGGTCACGTTCGGCGGCGCGTATGCCGTGCTCGCTTATGTCACGCAGGCGGCGGTGAACAACTATGGCTGGCTGTCACAGGCGCAGGCCGTTGACGGGCTGGCGCTGGCTGAAACGACGCCTGGGCCGTTGATTATGGTCTTGCAGTTCGTCGGCTTTATGGCCGCGTGGAATCATCCGCAGGAGTTATCGCCCGCGATCAGCGGCGTCATCGGCGCGCTGGTGACCACGTATACGACCTTTCTGCCGAGCTTCCTGTTTATCTTTCTCGGCGCGCCGTATATCGAATCTTTGCGCGGCGCCCGGCATTTGACGGGCGCGCTCAGCGGCATCACGGCGGCGGTGGCCGGCGTGGCGCTGAATCTGGCGCTCGTCTTCGGCGCGGCAGTGATTTGGCCGCGCGGGCTGGCAAGCGGAACGGATTGGTTTGCGCTGGCGCTGAGTCTGGCGGCTTTTCTGGCGCTGTACCGGTTCAAGTCGGATGTGCTGTGGGTCGTCATTGGCGGCGGGCTGATTGGCCTGGCGCGGGCGCTATCCAATCAATGAATCAAGCAGGAAAAAATGTCGGAGGTTGAAAATGAAATCGCCCGGAACCTTGTTGCTCAGTCGCCGTGATGTCACCGCGTTACTCCGCCTGGATGAATGTATTGATGCGGTCGAGCAAGCCTTCAAAGCGCACGCTGAAGGCCGTTCCTTGCCGCCGGGCGTACTGGGTGTACACGCCAAAGACGGCGGCTTTCACATCAAGGCGGCAGGGCTGGAACTCAACCGCCCGTACTTCGCCGCCAAGGTGAACGGCAATTTCATGCGCAACCAGGCGCGTTTCGGATTGCCGAGCATTCAAGGCGTGATTGTGTTGTGCGACGCCGAAACCGGCGCGCTGCTGGCCGTCATGGATTCGATTGAAATCACCATCCTGCGCACGGGCGCGGCGACGGGCGTCGCGGCGAAATATCTGGCGCGCGCGGACGCGGCGACCGCGACCATCTGTGGTTGTGGCAATCAGGGGCGCGTATCGTTGCGGGCATTGGCTCAGGTTCGCCCCATCGAACAGGTCTTCGCTTTCGACATCAACGCTGAGCAAGCCGCGCGTTATGCCGAGGACATGTCAAACGAGTTGCCACTTACTGTGACAGCCGTGCGCGATTTACCGGAAGCTTTTAGCAACAGCGACATCATCGTGACCTGCACACCATCGAAGCAGCCGTTCTTGCGTCAAGCCGATGTTGTGCCGGGAACGTTCATTGCCGCCGTGGGCGCGGACAACGAATCGAAACAGGAATCGATCCACATCTACTCCCCGCCCGCAAAGTCGTGGCGGACAGTTTGGAACAATGTGCGGTGATCGGCGATCTGAAGCTGGCGTTGCAACTCGGCTTAATGACCAAAGAGCAGGTCCACGCGGAGCTTGGCGAAGTGGTTGCGGGCCGCAAACCAGGCCGCGAATCGCTGGAAGAAGTGATCGTTTTCGACAGCACGGGCACAGCGTTGCAGGATGTGGCGGCGGCAGCCATTGTCTATGAAAGAGCTGTTCGCAACGGCCGCGGCCTCAGTTTTGATTTCGCCGTGTGATCGCTGCCTTCATTATCGTCAAGACCGTCGGCTTCGTGTTGCTGCTGGCCTGCGTCAACGTCGCGAATCTGCAATTGGCGCGCAGCCAGTCGCGCACGCGCGAGATGGCGATTCGCGCCACGCTCGGCGCTTCGCGGACGCGGCAGCTTCGCCAATTGCTGACCGAAAGTTTGCTACTGGCGGCGGCCGGCGGCGTGGGCGGCGGGTTGTTGGCGGTGTGGGCCGGTGAATGGTTGACGGTGCTGATTCCGGCGCGGTTGGGTGAAGTCATTCAGCAGGTGCGTCCAGATACGACGGTGCTGGTTTTCTCCGGCGTCGTCTGTTTGCTGACCGGCGTGCTGTTCGGTCTCGCGCCCGCGCTCCGGTTGAGCCAGAGCAATCCGTTGCAGGCTTTGAAAGAGGGCGGGCGCTCGGTGAGCGGTTCTGGCAAACGGCTGTTGCGCGCGGCGCGGTTTCGCCCAACAACTTTCTGGACTGGCGCGCGCAGGCGCAAAGCTTCGAGCAACTCAGCGCCTACAACTTGTGGCTCTTCACGCTGTCTGGGACGAGCGAACCGACAGAAACGCCGGGGCTGAAAGTATCCGCTAATTTCTTTGACCTGCTGGGAGTCGCGCCGCAACTGGGGCGCGTTTTCGCCGCCGCGGAAGATCAGCCGGGCCGCAATCAAGTCGCCGTCATCAGCCACGATTTCTGGCAGCGCCGTTTCGGCGGACGCGCCGACGCAATCGGCCAGCCGCGGCGTTTGGACGACGGAACGCACACGGTCATCGGCGTGCTGCGCCCGGATTTCCGCCAATCGGCGCTGACGGTGGAATACCGCGCCGAAATCTGGATACCTCTGCTGCTCGATCCGGCGGCCAACCGGCGCGGCGGGCGACGCAGGTTGATCCGCTGGTCGCATTAAGGCGCCAATGAGGGCAACCAAAACCTGTTGTTCCAAGCGGAGCGCGAGAGGAGAAAGATGACAGCTATCAAATACACATTCCGGCTCTGGCGCAAGAATGCTGGCGTCACCTTGCTGGCGGCGCTGGCGATGGCCTTCGGCATTGGCCTGGTCAGCACGCAATTCAGTTTTATGAACGGCGTGCTCCTGCGCGGGTTGCCGTTTGAAGATGCTGAACGGCTGGTCTATCTGGAACGGTTGAACCCGCAGACGCAGCTTTCCGCCGCCCTGCCCCTAAGTGATTTCCTGCGCTTTCATGAGCGGCAACAGAGCTTTGAGGACTTGGGCGCTTTGGCGACTGAACACAAAACCTTGAGCCGCCAGGATCGCCTGCCGCAACGCTATCGCGCGGCGGAAGTCAGCGCCAACCTGCATAAGCTGCTTCGCGTGCAACCCGTCCTGGGCCGTGGTTTTCAGCCAGGTGACGCCGAAGCGGGCGCGGCGCGCGTTGTTTTGCTGAGCCATTCGATCTGGCAGCGGGATTTTGATGGTTCACCCGCCGCATTGAGCCGCGCCGTGCGCGTGGATGGCGAGAGCGCCGTTATCATCGGCGTCATGCCGCCGGAGTTTCATTTCCCGGAAGATCAGGAACTGTGGGCCAATTTGCGTGAGGATGCGGACGCGGCGGGAGCCGAAGTCGAAGTCTTCGGCAAATTGAAACACGGCGTTGCTGCGACTGAAGCGCAAGCCGAATTCGACCTGCTCAGCACGCAACTCAAGCAGTCTGAAACCACCAGCGCAGAGACAAACTATCTGACGCGCATCGTGCCGTTTGTGCGGCATTACACGGGCGAGGAAGCGGACATCGCTTTTTTCACCATGCTGGCGATGGGCGTGGGCGTGCTGTTGCTGGCCTGCGCCAATGTCGCCAACCTGACGCTGGCGCTCGCCAGCCGCCGCGAGCGGGAATTGAGCATTCGCGCCGCCGTCGGCGCGACGCGCGGCCAATTGATTCGCCAGATGCTGTTGGAGAGCACAATGCTCGCCGCGTTGGGCGCTTTGGGTGGCGGCGTCATTACCTATTGGTGTACCGGCCTGATCAACCGGCAGATGGCGACGGCGGATGCGCCTTTCTGGTATCGCGCGGTGGTGGATTGGCGCGTCGTCTTGTTTATGAGCGCCCTGACGTTGTTGGCTGGGGTGGCGACGGGTTTGATGCCTGCGTTGCGGGCATCGCGTTTTGACATCAATCGCTTGCTGCAGGCCCATGGCGCGGGCGCGTCCGGTTTGCGGCTGGGGCGGCTGGCGCGCTGGCTGGTGACCTTGCAGGTGACGATTGCGTGCGCGTTGCTGGGCGTGACCGGCATCCTCACCAAATCGGTCATCCGCGCGCAATCGCTCGAATTGAGCTTTGATCCGGCCCGCTATCTGGCCGCGCCGGTTCAATTGCCTCAGGCGCAATTTCCAGGGGCCAACGACCGGCTGCGGTTTTTCGAGGACTTGCGGGCGGAAATCGGGGCCTTACCGGGCGTCGAACGTGTCGTCTTGAGCAGCCGTCACCCGGCCAGCAGCGGCGCCGCCGCCCGAATCGAGATTCAAGGCCGATCCTTTCAAGCCGAAAGCGAATTGCCGTTGACCCTGATCGAGGCTGTGGACGCCGCCTATTTCGAGGCCCTGAAAATTCCCGTGCTGCAAGGGCGCGGCTTTGCTGACACTGACCGGCAGGGAGCAGCGCCCGTTGCCATCGTCACGCAGAGTTTCGCCCGCGCCAACTGGCCGAATGAAAACCCGCTCGGCAAATCGCTCCGGTTGCAGCGCGAAGATTGGGCCACAGTGATTGGCGTCGTGCCCGCCACGCCACGCCTGGGCGGAGCGCGGGCAGAGCGCTTTCCACGTGTCTATTTCGCGCATGCGCAACAGGCGTGGCAGCGCATGGTCGTGTTGATCCAAACTCCGCAAAATTCGGCCAGCCAGGCCTTGGCTAACCGGCGCATCGTCAACCGCCTGGCGCCGGATTTGGCCGTTGAAAAAGTCGAGTCGTTGTCGGAGAGCCTCGCCGAGGCAATGAAAATCCCAGGTTTGATCAGCGCCATCTTTCTGGGCGCAGGCGCGGCGGCAATCTTCCTGGCGGCGCTCGGCATTTTCGGTGTGGTCTTGTTTTCCGTCAGCCAACGCACGCGGGATTTCGCCATCCGCATGGCTTTGGGAGCGCAGCGGCGGGAAATCTTCGCGCTGATCTTACGGCGCAGTGTGGCGCAGTTGCTGCTCGGCCTCGGTTTGGGCAGCGCCCTGGCCTTTGTGATCGGCAAACCCCTCGCCTCGGAACTCATCGGCGTAGCGGCCTTTGATCCGCAAATCAGTTTGCTGGTCGCCGGTGGCGTGGCGCTGGTGGCGTTGGCCGCCATTGTTTTGCCCGCGCGGCGAGCAATGAAAGTTGATCCGCTGGCGGCGCTCAGATGCGAATGACAAGGAGGATAGGGAAGTTATGGGGTTCCCTTAAACTGGCCGCCGAGAAGCGGAGATTCTTATATTGACCTATGCCAGAATATATTGTACAAAGATAATCCTAAGTAAATTCCGAAAGTCCCAGGTGGTTGGCGCGCGATTTTGGTGATTGATGAGTTGGGACTTCGCTATAGTGACAAAATACAAGGTATCGTGGGAAGTCGTTCAAAAAGATTTTGAATTTGTCATATATGGCAATGAGGAGAAACCGTAACACTTAGGAAGACCGTCTGAACTGTTGGATCTGGATTGTCCCAAAACGCAGGCTCGGTTTAATAGACTTTTTGACTGCGAGATGCCACTTGGTCGTGCCTCACAAGTATCTCTAATTTGGTAGCAATACCAAACAATCCACACATCTCAGGCTCGCCGAAAATACTTTCATACAACATATTATTCAGCTCAACTTGTGAAGCTTTCACGGTTAAACTGAATAGACCTCTGATTACGACCCCTGCTCATACTCCTATCGTGTCCTTGCGGCAACCGTACATTGACGCCCGGAAATTCACCCACTTCAGTTTTTAGCACCCACGCTCAGACGGCCCCCATTTCGGTAACCGTGCATGATTTGTGATGGCCGTTTCATTT